>Ga0210394_10000828_pt1 | contig 56479 bp, 48 predicted proteins | sample IncBWC12MmetaG_FD_160121 | JGI IMG/M metagenome (GOLD analysis project Ga0210394, IMG submission 160121) | Forest soil microbial communities from Barre Woods Harvard Forest LTER site, Petersham, Massachusetts, United States - Inc-BW-C-12-M | ecosystem: Environmental > Terrestrial > Soil >...
CAGCAGACGGGCCACAAACCGCAGTCGTTCGTCCATCTTGTGACACTCCCGCCACGGCATCTGCGTACCCTCCGCAAATGCCGAAAAGTGTCACCCATGTCTTCGGAATAAAATGTCACCCGCAAATCCGGAAGGACACCTTGTCCATTCCGATGACATCGGTAACAGACGGGCAATCTCAGTGACCGTGCTCGGCCGCGGCGAGATCGTTGATCAGCTCGATGAGCCGCGCCTCGCCGCCCGCCTTGCCGACGTCGGTGGTGTACTTGCCGTTGACCGCCATCAGCGGCACGCCCTGCACCTGGTAGCGCTGGGTGATCTCCTCGGCGCGCTGCATGTTCGAGTTGACGCTGAAGGAGTTGAAGGCCTTGGCGAAGTCATCCGCGCTGATGCCGTTCTGCACCGCGAACTGCAGCTGCATCTTGTAGGTTTGCTCGTCGTTGTCGCCGAACAGCGGCGGCTGGCGGGCGTCGAGCTCCTGGTGGATGGTCTCGAACGCTTTCGCCACCAGGTCCTGCCGCCCGAGCGCCTCGAGCGTGTAATAAAGCCGCGCATGCGCGCGGTGGATCGGCTGCCAGATCACCGGCACGCGCACGAACTCCACGTAGGCGGGCTTGTTCTTCAGCCAGCTGCCGATATAGGGCTCGAGCGCGTAGCAGTGCGGGCAGGCGAGCCAGAAGACTTCCAGCACCTCCACCTTGCCCGGCGAGACGCTCGTCGGTTGCGCCGGCACGACCGGATCGTAGTTCACTCCCGGCTGCCACTTGCCGGAAGGCAGCTGCGCGGACGGGGGCAGCGCTGCGATGCGCTCGAGCGATGCGTCGCTCTTCGCCTGGTGCTCGCCTCCCCCGTCGCCGGACTCCTGCGAGGCGGTGGCCTGCTCGGTCTCGCTCTGCGCCGTCGTCGCGGCAGCCGCCGGCGCCGCTGGTGCCGGCGCTTCGGGCTGCGCGGCAGCGCTTGCGGCGGTGGGCGGGGGTGGCGGCGCAGAGGATTCGCGCGCGCAGCCGGCCAGGGCCAGCAGCGCCGCCAGAACGAGCGGTCGAATCATGGACTTCCTTGAGTCAAATCAGCGCATGCCCTGCACGTAGGAAGCGACGTCGCGGATCTGCTCCGGCGAGAGTCGCTTGGCGATGGTGAACATCATGACGCCGTTGCGGCTCGCGGTGGCGGGATTGGGCCCGCTGTAGCGGCTGCCGCTGGCGTAGTCGTTCAACTGCTTCACCACGTAGACCGACTGCTGCGCCCGAAGTGCCGGATATCCGGCGGCCAGGTTGCCACGGCCGACCGGGCCATGGCAGGCCACGCACGCGGGAACGTCGTGGGCGCGATCACCCCGCAGGTATAGCGCTTCGCCGGCGCGCCAGTAGGAAGGGTCGGCCTCGAGTCCCTGCGGGGTCTGCGCTTCGTAGTACACGGCCAGGTCATCGATGTCCTGGTCGCTGAGCGTCGCGGTGAGCGGCTTCATGATCGGGTTGTTGCGCACCCCGGAGCGGAACAGGCGCAGCTGCTCGGCGATGTACACCGCGCTCTGGCTGGCCAGCCGCGGCCAATCGGGGTTGATACTGTTGCCGTTGGGGCCGTGACAGGAGGAGCACACCGCGGACTTGGTGGCGCCGTCGGCCGCCTTGCCCTTGTCGAAGGGAAAGTCCGGCGTGCCCGCAGGCGCGGGTGTCGCGGCAGCCGCCGTCGTCGGCGCCGAGGACGGGGCCTGCGAGGCTGGCGGCTGCGAAGGGGCGGGTGTTTGCGTGGATGCTGGCGGTGAAGCCAGCGCGAGCAGAGTGAGCGCGGCGGCGCCAGCCATGAAGTTCACGCTCTGCGACATCGTTCTCTTTCGGTCTGTGCGCGGATGCGAGGGCGCAGGATTGTACACTACGGCAGTGGCGAAGCTTCGTTACTCATTGAAAACATGAGCCGCTTTAACGATGCGCACTTTCTGACCAGTGCCGCGGCGCCGGCGCAATTTCCGCCCGATCTGGGGACAGAGGTGGCCTTCACCGGCCGCTCCAATGCCGGCAAGTCGAGTGCCATCAATGCGATCACCCAGCGCCAGGCGCTGGCGCGTACCAGCAAGACTCCTGGCCGCACGCGTCTGCTGAATTTCTTCGAGCTCATGCCCTCCCGGCGCCTGGTGGATCTGCCCGGGTATGGTTACGCACAGGTGCCCGGCGCCGAACGCGACGCCTGGGTGCCGCTGCTCAATGCGCTGCGCGGGCGCGCCGCGCTCATCGGCCTGTTCATGATCGTGGATGCGCGCCGGGGAATCACCGCGGGAGATCTCGAACTGCTGGACTGGGCGCAGCCCACGCTGCGCGTGCACGTGCTGCTGTCCAAGGCCGACAAGCTCAATCGTGGCGAAGCTTCCGCCGTGTGGCGTGCCGCCTCGGCGCAGCTCGCGGGCCGCGCGAGCTCGCAGCTCTTTTCGGCGCTCAAAGGCACCGGCGTGCGCGAGGCGCAGGACACTCTGCTTGCCTGGCTGACGTTGAAGGATGCGCCCGCCCGCTGACCGTCGGGTTTTACCGGGGGCAATAAAAAACCCCGGCGGCTGGTTAGAGCCGCCGGGGCAGACTAACCCGGCACAGGTCTCATGAACCGGGTCTACCCGCTCAGGGAGGGAAGCGGGGAGTGCGATGCACTCGAAAAGTTGGACGGCGGGAGCTTGCCGGAGTTCCGATCAATTTAGTAAAAAATATCTATTTAAATCATAAGTTTGCTTAACATGATGTATCGCCTGCGCCACAGATTCCCGCCACAGCGACTGTCCCGGCCGCGCTGTCGTGGCCGCGCGGTGGCGGCTTTAGGGTGGGTAGGGCCGGGAGCGAAGCGGCGCGCGGGGCCCGGCCTTACAGAAAGCTCACGATGACGCTCAGGGAAACCACGTTGGCGCCTGAGGTGTTGGGAACGTGGAAGGCTTCGTACTCGAGTCGTCCGCCGAGGTTGCCGAAGTGAACCTGGGCGCCGACGCCCCAGGCGAACTCGGTGCCGTTGTCCGACAGTGAGAACAGGCCGCTGGGCGGTGCGGTGCTGGTGCCGCTGGAACTCCAGCGGGCCAGGCCCAGCTTGCCGAAGACGTCGAGGTAGGGCACGGGCAGCGGAGCGAAGCCGACGGCGTAGGCAGCGAACGCCTTGTATTGCAGATGTGTGTTGACGTTGAGGAACGTGGACGTCTGGCTGCCGAGATCCAGGTAGTCCGCTTCCACCGCGAACAAGCTGATCGGGCGAAATCCCGCCAGCACCTTCCAGGAAGTCTCGTCGAAGTCGGAGTTAGTGGCGGCGACATCGCTCAGTTTGTCGCGCAGCACGCCGGCGCCCACGTAGACCAGGCCGTTGTCGGCGTGCGCGGCCGTGGCGCCGAGCGCCACCACGGCGATGAGCAGCAATCTTCGCATGGCTAGAGGCTCCTGCGGCGCAAGCGAAACGCCCGCGGACGGCTCACGCAAGCTTAGTGTGCCTCGTCCCAGTTTGCACCCGCGCCGACGTCAACGCACAGCGGCACGCTCAGCGAGGCGGCATTCACCATGTGCGTGCGCACCGCTGCGCTCACCACCGCCACTGCGTCCGCCGCGACCTCGAGCACCAGCTCGTCGTGCACCTGCATGATGAGGTGCGCGGCGATGCGCTCGCTGCGGCACCAGGCGTCGACGCTGATCATGGCACGCTTGATGATGTCGGCCGCGGTGCCCTGCATCGGCGCGTTGATGGCGCTGCGCTCGGCATACTGGCGTAGCTGCGTGTTGCCCGAGCGGATGTCCGGCAGGTACAGCCGCCGCCCGAATACCGTCTCGACGTAGCCGGTTGCGCGCGCCTGGGCGCGCGTTTCGTCCATGAAGCGCTTGACGCCCGGGTAGCGCCGGAAGTAGCGCTCCACGTACTGCTGCGCCGCGCCTCGCTCGATGCCGAGATTGCGCGCCAGGCCGAAGGGCGACATGCCGTACATCAGGCCGAAGTTGATGACCTTGGCGGTGCGGCGCTGATCGGCCGTGACTGCCTGCAGCTCGACGCCGAACACCTCGGCGGCCGTGGCCCGGTGCACATCGCGCTCCTCCGCGAACGCGGCACGCAGGCTGTCGTCGCCCGACAGATGCGCCATGATGCGCAGCTCGATCTGCGAGTAGTCGGCGGCCACCAACAGGCGCCCCGTTGGGGCGATGAATGCCCGGCGGATACGACGACCTTCGCTGCGGCGCACCGGGATGTTCTGCAGGTTCGGCTCCAGCGAGGACAGCCGGCCGGTGGCGGCCACCGCCTGCGCGTAGCTGGTATGAATGCGCCCGGTGCGCTCGTTCACCAGCTCCGGCAGCTTGTCGGTGTAGGTGGACTTGAGCTTCGCGAGCGCCCGGTACTCCAGCACGATGCGCGGCAGCGGGTAGCTCGCGGCGAGCTCCTCCAGCACGTCCTCGGCAGTGGAGGGTTGCCCGGTCGGCGTGCGGCGCCGCACCGGCAATTGCAGCCGCTCGAATAGGATCTGCTGCAGCTGTTTCGGGGACTCGATGTTGAACTCGTGGCCGGCCTCGCGGTGCGCCTGCAGCAGCAGCTCCTGCATCTGGCGCGCGAATTCGCGGCTCTGGGTGCGCAGCTGCTCCCGATCGATCAGCACGCCGTGCCGCTCCATCGCCAGCAGCACCGGCACCAGCGGTTGCTCGCAATCCTGGTAGAGCCGCGCGAGCGGCGGCACGCTCTCGAGCTGCGGCCACAGCGCGTCGTGCAGCCGCAGCTTCATGTCGGCGTGTTCCGCCGCGTACTCCGCCGCCTTCTCCACCGCCACCTGGTCGAAGCCGATCTGCCGCGCACCGCGGCCGGCGAGCTCCTGGTAGGCGATGGTGGTGAGACCGAGATAGCGCTGCGCGTCGGCACCGAGCTCGTGGCTGGTAGCGACGCTGTTCAGCACGTAGGACTCGAGCATGGTGTCGAAGCGCATGCCGGCGAGCGTGATGCCGGCGTTGGCCAGCACGTGGGCATCGTGCTTGAGATCGTGGCCGAGCTTGCCGATCGCGGCGTCCTCGAGCAGCGGCTTGAGCGCCGCGAGCACGCGCTCGCGATCGAGCTGCGGTGGGGCGCCCGGGTAGAGATGCTGCAGCGGCACGTACGCCGCCACGCCCGGCTCCAGGCTGAAGGACACGCCGACGATCTCGGCGCGCATGTAGTCGGGGCTGCTGGTCTGGAGGTCGAAGGCGAACAGCGGTGCGGCGCGCAGCATTGCCAGCCAGCGCTCGAGCTCTTCCCAGCTGGTGATCGTGGTGTAACGGCGCTCGAGCTGCGCGGCGGTGCTGGCGACCACCGGCACCGGCCCGCCGGGAGCAGCGGGCGCCGAATCTGCGCCGCGCTGCGCAACGGCAGCGTCGCTCGTCCCCGCGGCACCCGCAGCCGCGCTGTCGCCGCCTTCGAGCTGCCGCAGCAGCCCGCGCAGCTCGTAGCGGGTATAAAGCTCCCGCAGCGCCGCCGAGTTGGGCGCACTCGGTGTTAGTTCCTCCACCGACAGCGGCAGCTCGAGATCGGTGCGGATAGTTGCCAGTCGCCGCGACAGCTCGAGGGTGCTAAGCCCGTCGCGCAGGTTCTCACCCACCTTGCCCGGAATTTCTGCGGCGCGTCCCAGCCGCTCCTCCAGGCCGCAGTACTGTTGCAGCAGGCGTGCGGCTATCTTCGGTCCCACCTTGTCGATGCCGGGGATGTTGTCCGAGGTATCGCCGACCAGCGCGAGATAGTCGACGATCTGCTCCGGGTAGACGTCGAACTTCGCCTTAACGGCGTCGCGATCGAGCACCGCGCCGGTCATCGTGTTGATGAGCGTGATGTTGCCATCCACCAGCTGCGCCATGTCCTTGTCGCCGGTGGAGATGAGCACCGTCTGCCCGGCGAGCGCCGCGCGCCGCGCCAGCGTGCCGATGACGTCGTCCGCTTCCACGCCCGCTACGCGCAGCACCGGAATGCCTTGCGCCTTGATGATCTGCAAAAGGGGCTCGATCTGTGAGCGCAGGTCCTCGGGCATTCCGGGGCGCTGCGCTTTGTACTCGGCAAAGATCTCATCGCGGAAGGTTCTTCCCGGCGCGTCGAACACAACGGCGATACGCTTGGGCTCAGAGTCCTTGATCAGCTTCAGCAACATGTTCATCACGACGAGCATCGCTCCGGTCGGCTCACCCCGCGAGGTGCTGAGCTGGGTCCGCAGGGCATGAAAGCCTCTGTAGACATAAGAGGAGCCGTCGACGAGAACCAGGTCCGGATTACGGGTCATGCAGCGTGAAGCCTCGGGGGGCCCGCGAGTATAACGGACATAAGCGCCGCGGCCGCCCTCACGGCACGGTCAACCGCAGCAGCGGCGGCGCGCTATAGCACAGCAGTCGTCACCGATGCTTCACCCATGAGCTCGACGTTCAGCGCCATCATCGCCGCCAATCGCTTCGGACTCGGGGCCCGCCCCGGCGAGCTCGCGTCCATCGGCGCCGAGGGCCGCGGCTGGCTCGCGGCGCAGCTCGGCGGGGCGCCGCCACTGCTGGTGGACGGCGAGCTGCGCTCCTCGGTACAGATCCTGGCCGATGCGCTGCACCTGCGGCGCGAGATCCAGGAAGCGCGTAAGAGCGGCGTCGGCGATGATGCGCAGGATGCCGCGCAGCAGCGGCTGCCGCAGTTTCTGCGGCCCATCTACGTGGCCGAGGCGAGCGCGCGGCTCGCCGCCGCGGTCGCGAGCGGGCGGCCATTCCTCGAGCGGCTGACACAGTTCTGGAGCAATCACTTCGCGGTCTCGGTCGACAAGCAGTTTCTCGCGGGGCTCGCCGGGAGCTTCGAGCGCGAGGCCATCCGACCGCATGTGCTCGGCAACTTCAGCGATCTGCTGCTCGCGGCCGAGACGCATGCGGCGATGCAGCTGTACCTCGACAACTTCCAGTCGGTCGGCCCGCACTCGCAGGCGGCGCTGCGCCTGGAGCAGCGCGAGCAGCAGCGCAAGATCGGCATCAACGAGAACCTCGCGCGCGAAATTCTCGAGCTGCACACGCTCGGCGTCGGCGGCGGCTACACCCAGAGCGACGTCACCACCTTCGCCGAAGTCATCACCGGTTGGTCGATCGGCGGCGAAGGCGGGCGCTTCGCGGACGCCGAGCCCGGGCGCTTCGTGTTCCGGACGGAGCTGCACGAGCCGGGCGCGAAAGTGGTGCTCGGCCGGCGTTACGCCGACGACGGCTTCCACCAGGGGGTGGCGGTGCTGCGCGACCTCGCGCGCCAGCGCGCCACGGCCCGTTTCATCGCCACCAAGCTCACCCGTCACTTCATCGCCGACGAGCCGCCGCGTGCCGCGGTGGAGCGTGTCGCGGACGCCTTCGAGCGCAGCGCTGGCGACCTGCCGACGGTGTACCGCGCGCTGCTGGCGGCGCCCGAAGCCTGGGCGCAGCCGCTCGCCAAGTACAAGACCCCGTCCGACTACATCATCTCTGGTTATCGCGGGCTCGATGTGCCGGTCGAGGCCGGCCACGGACCGCTCGCGCCCTTCGAGCTGCTGGGGCAGCGCACCTGGCAACCCGGCTCGCCGGCGGGCTGGCCGGATCGCAGCGCCGACTGGGACGGCGCTTCGGCGCTCATGAAGCGCATCCAGTGGGCGCAGGGCCTCGGCGAGCGCCTCGGCAGCCGGCGCGATGCGCAGCAGCTCGCACCGCAGCTGCTCGGCGCGAATTTGAGCGACGCCACCCGCACCGCGGTGGCCCACGCCGCGAGCGCCGCGCAGGCGATCACGCTGCTGCTCGCCGCGCCCGAGTTCATGCGGCGCTGACCGCGAAAGGAACACCCATGCGCATGCAGCGACGGCAATTCCTCAATCTCGGCGCCCTGGCCGCCGGCGGCGCGCTGCTCACCACGCGCCTCGCCTTCGCTCACGCCAGCGAGCGCCAGGCGCGCCTGGTGCTGGTCATCATGCGCGGCGCGCTCGACGGGCTTGCCGCCGTGCCGCCGTACGCGGATCGCGACTATGCGCAGCTGCGGCGCGAGTTCGCGCTGCGCGCACCGGGCGAGCGCGGCGGCGCGTTGCCGCTCGACGGCTTCTTCGGGCTGCATCCGGCGCTCGCCTTCATGCAGCAGTGCTACGCGGCGCGCGAGCTCACCGTGCTGCACGCACTCGCCAGCCCCTATCGCGAGCGCTCGCACTTCGACGGCCAGGACGTGCTCGAGAACGGCACGCCGCGTCCGCACGCGCTCAACAGCGGCTGGCTCAACCGCGCCCTCGCCGCAGCTCCGGCGCGAAGTTCGCGCGAGGCGGGCGTCGCGCTCGGCCAGAACGTGCCGCTCGTCATGCGCGGCCCGGCAGCCGTCACCTCGTGGTCGCCCACGAAGCTCAGCGCGCTCGACGACGACACGCTCGCACGTATCAGCGATCTCTATGCCGCAGACCCGCTGCTCGCGCAGCGCCTGGCCGACGCGCTCGCCGCGAATGCGATTGCGGACGAAGGCGCGTCCCGCATGGAGCAGGGTGGCACGCCCGCGACGGCGGCCGATGCCAGGGCACGCCCGGCGCAGCCCAACAATGCGCGCTACACCGAGATCGTGCATGCCGCGGCCGGGTTCCTGCGCCAGCCCGACGGACCCAAGGTCGCAGTCTTCGATAACACCGGCTGGGACACGCATGCCAATGAAGGCGGCGCGGAAGGTCAGCTCGCCGGCAGGCTCGGCGCGCTCGACAAGGGCCTGGCGACTCTCAAGGAAGAGCTCGGCCCCGTCTGGCGCGACACCGCGGTGCTGCTGGTCACCGAGTTCGGACGCACCGCGGCCATCAACGGCACGCGTGGCACCGATCACGGCACCGCCACCGTCGCCTTCCTGCTCGGCGGCGCCGTGGCAGGCGGGCGCGTGATCGCCGACTGGCCGGGTCTGTCGGCGCGTGCGCTGTACCAGGGACGTGACCTCAAGGCGACGCTCGACCTGCGCTCAGTGCTCAAGGGCTTGCTCGCGGAACACCTGACGGTGCCCGGGCGATCGCTGGAAGAGGTGTTCCCCGACAGCGCCGCGGCGCAACCGCTGCGCGGACTGCTGCGCGCCTAGCGTGCCGCTACTGCGGACCCTGCGAGTCGTCCTGATCCGACTTCTGCGGCGTGGCCGGTGCGGGCGCGGGTTGCGCCGGGGTGTCTTGCGGCTCCGCGGGCGGCGTCGCGGGCGCAGCCGGCGGGCTTGCAGGTGGGGCGCTCTGCGCCGGCCCGGTCACCACGGCCGCATGCTTGTCCGGGAGGTAGAGCGGGCCTTTCTGCCCGCAGGCACTCAGCAGCGCCAGGAGCGCAACCGCGGCCGGCAGGACGACCCGCGAACTCATGCGTACATCGGGCGTTTGTCGCGAAGCGCCAGCCAGCCGCGCGCCACGCGATAAATGATCCAGATCCCGAGCGCTGCCAGTCCAAGCAGGCCGATGAGCGCCAGGATGATGGTCACCACGAGCAGCGCGCACACGCACAGCCACAGCAGCGCGAACCAGAAGGTGCGGATCTGCCAGCGGAAATGCGATTCGAGGTACGTGCCGCGGGTCGCCGAACGGCGCGCGTAGTTCATGATCACGGCGATGATCGAGGGCAGGCCGCCCACAAAGCTCAGGACAACGGTGTGAAAGGTCGTGAGGCCGATCACTACCGCCAGTGCGTGCAGCCCGTAGATGACGTGCGTGTAAGTCACCAGCGACTCGTCGACGTGCGGTGGCTCGACGCTCAGCGGGTTGGGGGTGGACATGGTGTTGGCTCCGGGCGGGCGGTCAGCCCGGGGGGCGCCGCTCGACGATTGCCATCGTGAGCCGCGACACGCACACCAGCCGCTCGCTCTCATCGCGGATCTCGATGTGCCACACGTGACTGCGGGCGCCGAGATGGAAGGGACGCGCCGTGGCGGTGACCGTGCCCGCGGACATGCCGCGCAGGTGGTTGGCGTTGATTTCCTGGCCAACGCACAGGTAGCGCTCCGGGTCGACGCACAGCATGGAGGCGACGCTGCCGACGGTCTCGGCCAGCGCCAGCGACGCGCCGCCGTGCAGGAGCCCGAAGGGTTGATGCGTGCGCTCGTTTACCGGCATGGTCGCGCGCACGAAGTCGGCTCCGATCTCGGTGAAGCGCATGCCGAGAAAGCCGGGCATGCTGCGGCTGCCGCGCTCGGTCAGCTCCGCGGGAGTGGGGACGACGCGCCAGATGCTCATCGGCGCTAGTCTAGCGGTTTGCGCAGTGGCAATCTTCTCCTGCCCCACCCGAAAAGCCCATCCGGAGCCGCTCATGACCGAGTTCGTCTTTCCGCCGCCCGCGCTGTCCAGCGTCGCCGTGGCGGGCAGCGCACAGCGCTATCCCGTGCACCGCATCTACTGCGTCGGCCTCAACTACGCCGCGCACATCAAGGAGACCGGTGCCGATCCCACGGCGCCCCCGGTGTTCTTCATGAAGCCGGCCGACGCCGTGGTCACCAACGGCGCCGCGATCCCGTATCCCCCCGCCACCAACAACTTCCACTACGAGATCGAGCTGGTGGTGGCGCTCGGTAGCGGCGGGCGCGACCTGGCTGCCGAGCAGGCGCGCAGTCACGTGTTCGGTTACGCCGCCGGCAACGACCTGACGCGCCGCGACCTGCAGAGCGCGGCGCGCAAGCGCGGGCAGCCCTGGGATACCTCCAAGGGCTTCGATTTCTCCGCGCCTGTCGCCGCGATCCGCCCGGCGAGTCACGGGCACCTCGAGCGTGGACGCATCTGGCTCGAGGTGAATGGCGAGACGCGCCAGGATGGCGATATCAGCGACATGGTGTGGGACGTGCCGCACATCATTGCGGCGCTGTCGCAGCTGTACGCACTGCAGGCCGGAGATCTGATCTTCACCGGTACGCCGTCCGGCGTCGGCCCGCTGCGGCCCGGCGACCGCCTCGAAGGCGGCATCGCGGGGCTGGAAGTGTTGCGCAACACCATCAGCGGCGCGGAGCGCGGGATGTGAAGCTCTATGGCTACTTCCGCAGCTCGGCGACTTATCGCACGCGCATTGCCCTCAACATCAAGGGCATTGCGTGGGAGCCGGTGCTCGTCGACCTGCGTGCGCCCTGGAGCGCGCAGCACACGCCGCAGTTTCGCGCCCTGAACCCGCAGGGACTGATCCCGGTGCTGCAGGACGGCCCGCAGGCGCTGACCCAGTCACTCGCCATCATCGAGTACCTGGAGGAGACGCATCCCCAGCCGCCGCTGCTGCCGCGCACGCCGGTGGAGCGCGCGCAGGTGCGCGCGCTGGCACTGGCGGTGGCCTGCGACATGCACCCGCTCAACAACCTGCGGGTGCTCGACTACCTGCGCTCGCCCCTCGGGGCCGACGCGGCGGCGGTGAATGCCTGGTACGCCCACTGGATCGCGCTGGGCTTCAGCGCGCTCGAGAAGGACGCGCAGCGCTTCAGCGGCGACGGCCGGCACCTGTACGGCACCACCGTGACGCTCGCCGACGTGTGTCTCGTGCCGCAGATGGCCAACGCGCAGCGCTTCAAGGTCGACGTCGAGCCGTATCCCACGCTGCGGACGATCTGTGCACACCTCGAACCCCTGCCGGCGTTCGCCCGTGCCGCGCCGGCTGTGCAGCCGGACGCGCAATAGCCGCTGCGGGGCGGCGCTGCCTGCACCGGCGTTTCGATGCGCGCGCGCCGTGAGTCACCCGGCGGGCCGCCGCAGGAAATTGACGTAGCCGGCGAGGAACTGCCGCAGCTGCTCCTCGATGAGGGTGTCCTTGAGGTTCCCCACCTCGTCGAACACCGCCGCGGCGCGCGCCACCGCCAGCCGTCCTCCGCTCCACACCTGCGTGCCGAGCGTGCGCATCACCGGGAGCCACGCCGCCTGGCTGAGCACGGTACCGAAGGCGCCCGGGGAGGCGCCGATGATGGCGAAACGCCGCCCGCCGAACACGCGCTTGGCGTCGGCAGCCGGACGCGACAGCCAGTCGATGGTGTTCTTGAATACCCCCGGCAGGCTGTTGTTGTATTCCGGAGTGACCAGCAGCACGCCGTCGGCGGCGATGACGGCATCCTTGAGCGCCGTGACCGCCGCAGGAATCCCCTGCGCTTCGACGTCGCCGTCGTAGAGCGGGATGCCGCGGATGCTGGCGATCTCGAGCATCGAGTCCGGCGGCATGAGCTGCACCGCGGCGCGCAGCAGCGCGCTGTTGTGCGAGCCGCGCCGCAGGCTGCCCGAGATTCCCAGAACCTTCGTCATCGCATCCCTCGCGTTTGTCCGTCGCCGGCGTGCACCCCACTGTGCGCCCCGGCAACGGCGTCTACTTGTTGAGCTTCGCCGCGACGCGCTGGTATGCCTCGCGGAACGGAATGCCCTCCGCGAGCGCCAGGCGATTGGCTTCTTCCGCCGCGTGGATCGCCGGGTCGAGGTGGATGTTGCCCGGCCGGAACTGCAGTGCTGCGACCGCCGGGGACGCGATGGCGAGCGTCGCCAGCCCCAGGTCGATGCCGCGGAACAGTGGGAACTTCAGCAACTGCAGATCGCGCTGGTAGCCGGAGGGCAGCTTCGCGCACACCGCCAGCGCTTCGAACAGGCAGGCCTGCGCCGTGGCTGCGCGTCCGCGCATCAGCTCGAAGATGTCGGGATTGCGCTTCTGCGGCATGATCGACGAGCCGGTAGTGAAGGCCTCCGGCAGCACCACGAAGGAGAATTCCTGTGTCGCGAACAGCAGCACGTCGGCGGCGAGCCGCGACAGGTCCTGCATCAACAACGTGATCTCGAACAGCAGCTGCGCCTCCGCCTTGCCGCGCGACAGCTGCACCGCAGTCACCGGCTGTTGCACGCTCGCGAAGCCGAGGCTCGCGGCCGTGGCCTGCCGATCGATCGGCAGCCCCGGGGTGCCGTACCCGGCCGCCGATCCGAGCGGATTCTGGTCGACGCGGCGCAGCACCGACGCCAGACCCACGGCGTCGTCGCGGATCTCCGCCGCGAACCCGCCCGCCCACAGCGCCACCGAGCTCGGCATGGCCTGCTGCATATGGGTGTAGCCGGGAAGCGCCGTGTGCCGCTCGCGCCGCGCGAGCTCCGCCAGCGCCTCCGCGACTGCGAGCGCGCCGCCGCGCAGCTCGCCGATCGCATCCTTGAGGTACAGCCGGATCGCGGTGAGTACCTGGTCGTTGCGCGAGCGGCCGAGATGAATGCGCGCACCGGCCATGCCGCTGCGCGCCGTCAGGCGCCGCTCGAGCGCGGTGTGCGCGTCCTCGTCGGCGAGCTCGATGTGCCAGTCGCCGCGCGCGTGCTCGGCCGCGAGCGCACTCAGCGCCTCGTGGATGGCGGCGAGGTCGGCTGCCGCCAGCAGGCCCTGGGCGTGCAGCATCGCGGCATGCGCCATTGATGCGCGCACGTCGTAGGGCACCAGCCGCTCATCGAGCACGTGGTCCTCGCCGGCGCTGTAGCGCAGCACCCGCTCATCGAGCGGCGCGCCCTTGTCCCACAGGCGCGTCACGGCGCGCTCTGCTCTGCCGGCGACAGCGCGTTCACGTCCGCGACGATCAGCGTGCCGGTGCCCTCGTTGGTGAACACCTCGCCCAGTATTCCCTCCGGGGAGCGGTAGGAAACGACGTGTACGCGCTGTACGCCGCCGCGAATCGCGTCGGCGATCGCCTTGGCCTTCGGCAGCATGCCGTCGGCGATGCGGCCCTCCGCGCGCAGCCGTTCGAGGCCGTGCAGGTCCGTATAGGAGATGAGCGAGCCCGCGTCGTCGATGCTGCCGAGGATGCCCGGGGCGCCGGTACACAGGATGAGCTTCTCCGCGCCGAGCGCGGCGCCGATCGCCGCCGCCACCGTGTCGGCGTTGATGTTCAGCAGCGTGCCCGCCTGGTCCGCCGACAGCGGGCTCACCACCGGCATCAGGCCGTTGTCGAGGAGTTTGCGCAGCACGGTGGGGTCGATGGCATCGATATCGCCCACGAACCCGAAGTCGATCAGTTCGCCGCCGGCGCTGAGCGCCAGCGGCGGTCGCTTGTGGGCGCGCACCAGTCCCGCATCGACCCCGCTGATGCCGACCGCATCGATGTCCAGATCGCGGCAGATGGCGAGCACGCGGGTGTTGATCAGCCCGTTGAGCACCATGGCGGTGACGTCGATGGAGCGCTGATCGGTGACGCGCCGTCCCTGCACCATGCGGGTCGGCACCCCGAGTGCCGCCGACAGCTCGCTGAGCTGCGGCCCGCCGCCGTGCACCAGCACCACGCGCACAGCGAAGTAGTGCAGGATCGCAATCTGCTCCATCAGCACCCGCGTCGCGTCCAGGTCGCCGAATACGCCGCCGCCGACCTTCACCACGAAGGTCTTGCCCTTGTACATACGGATGTAGGGCGCCGCGCTGCGGAGCGCACGGATGGCGAGGGTCTGGTCGCTGCGGTGCATGATCATGGGGCTGACCTGAGCAGTTGGTGGAGTACCGCCATCTGCGCCGGCAGGCGGTTGTGGGCTTCGCGCTGCACGATGCTGCGCGCGCTGTCGAGCACCTCGTCGGCGATGGCGCTGTTGCGCCGCACCGGCAGGCAGTGCATCACGCGGCAGGCGGGTGCGCTCACGAACCAGTCGTTGCGCACGCACCAGTCGGTCAGCGCGCTGCGGCGCGCCCGGTCGGCGGCCGCATCGCCGTAGCAGTCGGTGGCGCCCCACTCCTTCACGTACAGCACGTCGGCACCGGCGAGTGCCGCGGCGCGCTCGCTGGTCTCGCGCACCGAGCCGCCGCTCAGTGCCGCGGCGCGGCGCGCGCGCTCCATGATCGGTGGCGGCAGGGCGAAACCGTCCGGGCGCAGCACGATCACTTCCATGCCGCGCAGCGCCGCCATGTGCAGCGCCGCGGCCGGCACGGCCAGTGGCAGCGCGCGCGGATGCCATGCCCAGCTGAGCACGAAGCGCCCGGCGCGCGGCACCGCGAGGTCATCGAGGGTCTTCCAGTCGGCGAGCGCCTGGCAGGGATGGTTGACCGCAGACTCGAGGTTCACCAGCGGCTTGTCGGTGAGACTCGCCATGGCGTTGAAGTTGCTCTCGGCGAGATCGCCGGCGAGATCGCGCCCTTCAGCGAAGGCGCGGATGCCGAGCGCGTCGCAATAGGAGGCGAGCACCGGGATGGCTTCACGCACGTGCTCGGCGGCGCCGCCGTCCATGACCACGCCGCTGCGCGTCTCGAGCTGCCAGCTCCCCTGGCCGGGATTGATGACGAACGAGCTGCCGCCGAGGCGTGCCATGGCGGCCTGGCAGGAGGCCAGCGTGCGCAGCGACGGGTTGAAGAACAGCAGGCCGAGAATTCTGCCGCTGAGCGCGTGCGGCTCGGGCTGCTTCTCCAGTCGCCGCGCCAGCTCGAGCAGCGACAGCACTTCCTCGCGGGAGAAATCGGCGAGGTCGAGAAAGCGCTTCATGCCGGCAGGTCCCGCAGCGTGTCGCGCAGCATGTCGACGTGCTGCTCCTCGAGGATGAACGGCGGCAGCAGCCGCAGGATGTGCGGGTCGCTGGAAGTGCCGGTGAGGATGCAGCCCTCGAGCAGCTCGGCCTGGACCTCCCGGGCCGGTCGCGTGGTACGCAACCCCACCAGCAGGCCGGCACCCTGGTAGGCGCTGACCGGGCCGAGGATGCAGCTGCGGCGGATATACGCGCCCACGCGCCGCACGCGCTCAAGAAGCCGTTCGTCGCGGATGGCCGCGAGCACCGCGCTGATCGCCGCGCACGCCATGGGGCCGCCGCCGAAGGTGGTGCCCAGGGATTCGGGCTTGAGCGAGGCGGCTACCAGCGGCGACAGCAGCAGCGCTGCGCAGGGGAAGCCGTTGCCGAGCGCCTTGGCGGTGGTGAGCATGTCCGGGCGCACTTCGTAGAAGTTGGCTGCGAAGGGCTCGCCGGTGCGGCCGACGCCGCACTGCACTTCATCGAATATCAGCAGCGCGCCCACCTCGTCGCAGCGCGCCCGCAGCGCCGCGAGGAACGGCGCACCGAGATCCACCGCCCCCGCGAGCCCCTGCACCGGCTCGACGATCACCGCCGCGGTATCCGCGGTGACGTGGGCAGCGATGGCGGCGTGATCGCCGCGCGGGATGAAGCTCACGTCGAAGGGCGTGCGCGGAAAGCCATACCATTTCGCCTGCGCCCCCCAGGTGACGGCGCCCGCCGCGGCGGTGCGACCATGGAAGCCGCCTTCGATGGCCGCGACGTGCGCCCGGCCGGTGTGGCGCAAGGCGATCTTGAGTGCATTCTCGTTGGCCTCGGCACCGCTGTTGACGAAGAACACGCTCGCGAAGGGCAGCCGCGAGAAGCGCACCAGGCGCCGCGCGGCGCTCGCGCGCACGCGCATCGCGACTGCGTTGCTTTGGAACTGACACTCTTCCGCCTGGCGGGCGAGCGCCGCGGTCCAGCCAGGATGGTTGTACCCCAGGGCCGCGACCGCGTGCCCGCCATACAGATCGAGCACCCGCTCGCCGCGGCTGCTGGTGAGCCATACGCCCTGCGCCGAGGCGACCTCCAGCGGGTACTGCGAGAACACCGGTGCCAGGAAGTCGTGGGCACGGACCGCCGCCCGCAGTCCGCTGTCCGAGGTCGTGGCCGCCGCTTTCTTCTTCGGCATCGCCCGCGCCGTCAGGTCCAGCCGGGCGCGGGCGCCGTGAGACCTGAGGTCTCGGGCAGCCCGAACATCCGGTTCATCCACTGGATGGCCCCGCCGGCCGCGCCCTTGGTGAGGTTGTCGATGGCGCACAGCACGGCCAGCGTGCGCCCGCGCACCACCGCCGACAGGTGCGCGTAGTTGCTCGCCACCACGTCCTTGACGCGCGGCATCTCCCGGCCGATGCGCACGAACGGCGCGTCGGCATAGAAGGTCCGCAGCGCCGCCAGCAGCTCCTCGGTGTCGAGCGGGTGCTGCAACTGCGCCTGCAGCGTCACGTGGATGCCGCGCGCGAACGGTCCGGAGAGCGGCACGAACGCGAACTGCGCCTCGACGCGGGAGGCGGCCAGCGCGCAGGCGGCGACCTCCGGCACGTGGCGGTGCGCGAGCGCACCGTAGCTGTAGACGTCGGCGTGGCGCAGCGGGTGATGCGTGCCGTCGATGGCCTTGCGCCCGGAGCCGGTGCTGCCGGTGATGCCGCTGACGAACAGGGTCGGCGTGACCAGCCCGCCGGCGAGCAGCGGCACACTCGCCAGCAGGATCGCGGTGGCAAAGCAACCCGGGTGGCCGACGTGCGGCGTGGCGAGAGTACTTAGATGCTCGGGCAGTGCGCAGGTGAACTGTGCGAGGCGTTGTGGCGCGGCGTGCGCGTGCGGGTAGACCGCGGCGTAGCCCTGCGGGCTGGCGTAGCGAAAGTCCGCGGAGATGTCGACCACGCGCGGGGCGCAGCCGGCGGCTTCCGCGGCGCTGAGCAGCCGGTCGAGGAGCGCCGCCGCGACGCCGTGCGGCGCGGCCGAGAACACCGCGGCGCTGCGCGTTTCGCTCAGGAGCTTCGTCAGCTGCGCCTCGGATGCGAAGCGCTCGGTGGGGTAGGCACTCGCCAGGTGCGGGAACGCGGCGGCGAGCGGCTCGCCCGGCTGACTGGCGGACATCACGCCGGCAAGCGTGAACTGCGGATGAGCCGCGAGCAGCCGCAGCAGCTCCCCGGCCACGTAGCCGCTGCCGCCGAGCACCACCGCGGGAATGGCAGCGCTCATCCGGCTGCCCGGGCCGGGGCCGCCGTGGTCACTCCGAGCGCCTCGAGCACCCGATCGCCGAGCGCCGCACCATTACTGAGCGCGTTGCAGGCCGGCACTCCCATGTGCACCCGGATGATCTCCACCCCCACCTGGTTGTCGGTCGCAGGTCCGGTCACCACGCACGGCTCGATCTGGAAGCGATCGCGCAGCAGCTTCACCCCGCCCCACGCGGCCACCGGGTCGTTCGCCGACAGCACTACCGCGGTGAGCGCGCTGCGGATGTCGGGGCACTCGAGGATGGCATCGACTCCATAGGTACCGAGGATGCCGTCGCCGAGCTCGAAAACCACGACGTCCGGCTTGCCGGCGGCCAGCTCGCTCAGCATGGTGCGCGTGAGCGCCGGGCCGTTCGCGCGCGTGGTGGTGACGACGCCCAGGTCGGTGAAGATCGCGCAGCGGCGCGCGCCGGCGTCCTCCATCGCGAGGATGTCCCGGCGCAGCGAGACGCCGGTGGCCTTGAACGCATCCACCGTAAGCCCGCGGTGGCGCATGCGGGAGATGATCGCGCAGGCCGCCGCCGTCTTGCCGGCTTCCATGCAGGTGCCGGCGAGGGCCACCACCGGCACCCCGCGGGTGTCGAGCGCAGCGTTGGCATCGAGCGCCCTCACGCCGACCCGCGCCGGCACGCCGATGCGCTCGCCGAGGTAGGGGAAGTTGAGCGCCACCCCGAGCACCCGGCAGTCGAACGGCTTGCCCTTGTCCGGGTTGATGGAGTCGCACACCCCGAGCACGCCGCCGATGTTGAGCATCTGGATCACGTCGCCCGGCTGCAGCGCGGCGGGCACGTGTCCGGAGTAGCCGAACAGCGCCTGCCGGTGACCGAGCGCGCCGGCCACCACGTCGCCCTTGCCGAGCTTGGCCATGCGGCCGCTGGTGAGCTCGAGGGTGTTGTAAGTGGACTTGTTGTTGAGCACCTCGACCACCACCACCACGCCTTCCTCTGCAGGGATGTCGGTGGCGACGCGCACCTCGTGCGACAGGCCGCACGCCTGCGTCACGGAAGCGAGCTTGTCGACCACCACGGTGCGCATGCTGCTCACCATCACGGCAGCTCCGGCGTCGCGGCGGCGGCGCGCTCACCCGCGCGCGCATGGAACACCCCCGGCAGCGCCACGATGCGCGAGAAGCCGAGCGCATCCGCGGGCGACCATTCGCCGGCCGCCTCGCCGTAGACCCCGCGCGAGGCCGCCATGAGGGAGAAGGGCGACTCGACGCCCTCGACGAACACGTTGCCGGTCTGCAGCAGCAGGTGCACCTCGCCGCTGACGCGCGTTTGCGAGGAGATCAGCAGCGCCTCGATGTCGCGGCACACCGGATCGAGCAGCTGGCCCTCGTGCACCAGATCGCCGTAGGGCTGCGCGACCAGGTCTTTCATGCGCTGCTGCCGTGCGGTGAGCACCAGCTTCTCGAGCTCGCGATGGGCGGTGAGCAGCACTTCGGCCGCCGGCGCCTCGAACGCCACGCGCCCCTTGGTGCCGATGATGGTGTCGCCGAGGTGGATGCCGCGGCCGATGCCGAAGGGCGCCGCGAGCGCCTCGAGGGATTCGATGATCGTGACCGCGGAGGCGGCGGCGCCGTCGAGCGCCACCGGCCGGCCCTCGCGGAAAGTCAGCACGTGCCGCGCGGGCGGGCGCGGCCGGTCGAAGGCATCGCGGGTGAGCAGCCAGGCATCATCGGCAATGCTGCCGGCGGAGGTGAGAGTCTCGCGGCCGCCGATGGTGACCCCCCACAGTCCGCGGTTGATTGAGTACTTTGCCCCGGTCGGCGGCAGCGGCAGCCGGCGCTGGCGCAGGTAGGCGAGCTCCTCCTCGCGCTTGAAGGCGCGGTCGCGCACCGGCGCCAGCACTTTCAGATCCGGCGCGAGGGTGCGCAGCGCCACCTCGAAGCGCACCTGGTCGTTGCCCGCCGCGGTGCAGCCGTGCGCCACCGTGTCGGAGCCGAGCTCGTGCGCCATGCGCGCGATCGTCTGGGCCTGCATGACGCGCTCGGCGCCCACGCACAGCGGATAGAGCTGCCCGCGGCGCACGTTCCCCATGACCAGAAACCGCAGTACCTGCTCGAAGTAGGCGGCGCGCGCGTCCACCTGGTGGTGCGCAAGCGCGCCGAGTGCGCGCGCGCGCGCGGCGAGCGTGGTCGCGGCGGCCGCATCGATGCCGCCGGTGTCCACGGTGACGGTGATCACCGGGCGGCGCTGCTCCTCCTGGATCCACGGCACCAGGAATGAGGTGTCGAGCCCGCCGGAGTAGGCGAGCACGATCGGCGTGCCCGCGGGGGGTGCGCTCGCGGACATGGCTACAGACGGAACAGCCCGCTCAGCCGCGCGACCAGCTCGTCCTGTGCGCGCTGACTGGCGGTGGCGATAAAGATAGTGTCGTCGCCGGAGAGCGTGCCGGCGACCTCGGGCCACTCGGCCTTGTCGATGGCGACCGCGACGCTCTGCGCGGCGCCGATGGTGGTGCGCAGCACGATAATGGCGGGCCCCGCGCGGCGCAGCGCCCGCACGAAGTGGGTGAGCGAGCCGAAGTCGCCGTTGGCGCGCGTCACCTCGTCCGGCGGCAGCACGTAGCGTCCGCTCGCCTTCAGCGCGCCGAGGTCGCGCAGGTCGCGGCTGATCGAGGACTGCGTCGCCTCGTGACCGGCGCGCTTCAGCAGGCGCACCAGGTCCTCCTGCTTGCGCACCAGGCCCTCGCGCAGGATGCGCACGATGGCTTCGCGCCGCTCCAGCTGCTGGCTATCGCTCAGCACCTCCGGCCGACCTCGGTAATAATCATGCATATATTGTGCATTTTAATGCACAGAGCGTCAAGGGCGCCGGCGCTTACTTGTCGATCGAGTACACCAGGTCGGCGCCGCGCGCCGTGCCCATCTCGGTGCGGATGGTCCAGTGGTCGCCGAGCGTGTAGCGCATCTTGAACACGTTGAGCTGCTCGGTGAGGCTCACCCCGTAACTCACGTACAGGCGCGGCGACAGGTAGCGGCCGAGCACCAGCGAGGTCTCGTTGGCGATCGGGTCGGTCTCGAGGCTCACGTCGGGGAGCCCCACGTGCGGGCCGAGCTCTGCGGCGAGCAGCGCCGCCCCCTGGCCGAGGGCGGCGTTGCTGCCGTTCTGCGCCGATTGCAGCGAGCCGCCGGCGAGGATCAGTGACACGATCTGCGCCTGCGGCAGCGGCGGATCGGAAAAGAACGACATGTGCGGCTGCAGCAGTGTGCCGCGCACGTTGACCCCGGCGGTCACGTCGGGGAACTTCTTCTGGGCGCGCACGTCGATGCCCGGGTCGTCAATCGGGCCGCCGGTGAAGATCAGCCGCCCGCGCTGAATGTCGAGCCTGCGGGCGTAGGCGGTGTAGCTGCCCTCGGCCACCGACAACTCGCCGTTGCCGCGGCTGATGGCGTCGTAGCCGCTGCGGATGGTGACGCTGCCGGTGAGGCGCGCGGCGAGCCCCATGGCATCGAGGTTCACATGATCGCCGAGCACCAGCGTGATGGTGCTGACCACCTCGAAGCGCTTGGTGGCGTCCTCCGGCTCGGTGCCGACAATCACCTCGTCGGGCGAGGCACGCACGGCGTTGGTGATGTCCTTGGGCTGGATCTTCGCGTACGGCACCAGCACCTTGCCGGTCACCTCGATCTTGCGGCCGCTGACGGCGAAGTCGAGGTCCGGCGAGGCGTCGATCTGCGCTTCCGGCACGTCGGCCACGCGCAGGTTGTTGCCCTGCAGGTGAAACCGGCCGTAGGGCAGCAGCGCCCGCCACGCGAGGTGCCCGCTGGCCGACACCGAGCCGGTGCCCGCGCGCGCGCTGCCGCTGAAGTCGATGCCGCCGTCGCCGAGCCGCGCCTGCAGGCCGATCTCGCGCAGGCTCAAGTTCACCTGGTAGACGTCCATCTCGCCGTTGGTCACCTTCACCAGCCCGCCCACGGTTGGCGCGCCGAGCGTGCCCGCGGCGCTCAGGTCGACATCCAGCCCGCCGGCGGCACGGTCGATGTCCGGCGCGTACAGCGAGATCAGGCTGAGCTCGGCGGTGTGCGCATGCAGCTCGCCGCTGAGCGGCATGTCCTGCCACGCTGATGTCGAGCGCTGGATCTGCAGCTGTCCGTGGACGGTGCCGACGCCGCTGTCGCCGATGTTCGCCTGGGCGCTCACCAGCGTCGGCGTCGCGACTGCGGTGATCGTGCCGGAGCCGATGTGCGTGTGCTCGACCTTGTGACTGGCGAGCTTATGGTCGATCTCCGCGTCGGCGAGCTGCGCGCGCAAGCTTCCCTGCACCACGCTCTTCTCGCCTCCCGACAGGCGCACCAGCGCCGTGACCGTGCCGAGATACTCCACCGCGGAGGTCATGCCGGCGGTCAGCGTATTGAGCGGCGTCTGGTTGGCCATCAGCGTGCTCGACCAGGCCGCGGGCGACCAATCCCCGTCGGCACAGATGCTGCCCGGCGAGCCGACGAGACACAGCCACTCCACGCGCGCATGCGCGGCTGCCAGCGTCAGGTCGACCGGACGCTCGAGCGACAGATGCAGCTGCCCGCTGCCGGCGATGGTGAGCCCGTCGAGGTGGCCCTTGAAGAGGCCGTGCTGGTAGGCGCCGCTCGCCTGGGCGCTCAGCGCCAGTCCCGTTGCGCTGGCCGCCATGTGCAGCTGATAGGCGGCGGGCGGCCCGCTGAGTGTGAGCGTGAGACTCTGCACCGCGCGGCCGTGAAAGCTCAGCTGTTGAAGGTGCGCATCGATCTTCGACTCCTGTGCGGCGGCGGCGGGATTGAAGTTGACGTCCGCATCGAGCTCCTCGAGCTTCACGCCCTGGTACTCGAAGCCGCTGCCGTGGGCGACCGCCACCACCGCCGGATCGGCGAGCGTGCCGCGCAGCGACCCGGATGCCTTCAGCTCGCCGCGCGCCCCGGCCGCGAGCAGGCTCAGGTCGTGCGTGGACACGGCGAAGCGCAGATCCATCTGCTCGTCCACCCGGCCGTCGAGCGCCAGGCTCGCCGTGCCGAGTCCTACGCGTACGTTGCTGAATCCCCAGCTCATTCCGGCGTGCGTGACGGTGCCCGAGCCGCTCGCGGCCAGCCCGCGCAGCTTGCCGCTCAGGTTGCTCACCGTGGTGCTGAGCTCGCCCTTGGACGAGAACCCGCGGCCGTCAGCCGCGAAGTCGAAACTGACGCTGCCGGGCAGATCCGCGCGCAGCGAGGTGGGATCGATGTCGGTGGCACGACCCGCGACCGACCAGGTCTCCGCGGGCGACCACACCACGCGGCCGCTCACGTTGGCGTGTCCGCCGAAGAGGTCGACTTGCGCCGGATCGAAGCTGAAACTGTCCTTGCCCAGCGTGCCGCTGAGCTCCACCGGCATCGGCGGCAGGTTCGCCGCCTGTCCGGTACCGCGCAGGTGCACTGCGTAGGGCAGCACGCCGGCGAGCGTGAAGGTCCCCGCGCTGCTCCTCACCGCGACATCGCGACCCGTCAGCGGCCAGCGAAAGTCGCTCCAGTTGCCGCTCAGGTCGAGCCGCGGACCGTTGTCGACGATGGTGATGGTGCCGCTGGCGCTGGCGCGCGCGCCGGAGGCGAGGTGGCGCGCCTGCATATGGCGTCCGCTGAGCACGTGGGCGGCGTAATTGCCCTCGAACTGCGTGTCGAACACCCCGGCCGCGAGACCTGCGGGGTTGAGCGGCCCGTGCGCGCTGAAGCCGCGCTCATCGCCGGCGGCGCTCAGTGTGCCGGTGATGCTGCCGAGGGGACTACCGATGCCGAAGGCCTTCAGGTCGAACTTCTGCACTACGACGTGCGCGAGCCAGTGCCAGTGGCTGGTGAGCTCGAGCGCCCTGCCGCTGACGGCGGCGCTGAACGGGCTCAGCAGATGCGCATGTACCTCCAGGGCATCAAGGTTACCGTGCGCGCTGCCGTCGAGAGTCCAGTTCGGCTGCCCTGCGGGGGTCCAGTCGAGGTGGCCTTCGATCCGCATGCCGAGCGGATCCTCGGCGCGCAGCTCGCCGATGGCGCTCACCTGCGCGCCTTGCAGGCGTCCGTCCACCTGGAAGAAACGGATGTAGGCATGGCGGATGACCGCCGCGCCGTGGATGTCGGCAGTGTCCAGCCGGAAGCCGTTGAAAACGGTGAGCGTGGCGCTGCCGACGCGCGCATCGTCGGCGTTGATGACCAGCCAGCGGGGCAGGAACGTGGGCGGTCCGGGGAGCGAGGGCGTGGTGCGGCGCTTCACCTCGATGAGCGCGCGCTGCACCGAGCCGCTGCGTACCCGGATGTGCTGCAGCAGCAGCGGCGCCAGCGCCACCTGTCCCTCGATGCCCTCGAACGTCAGATGCACAAGGCGGTGGTCGATTTCCACACGTTCCACGTGCAGCCCGTCGGCCACCGTGCCGCTCACGCCGCGGATGACGAGCTGTATCGGGCCGAGCTGCTGCGGCAGATGGCGCACCACGAACTGCAGTCCCGCGGTGGTGTACAGCGTCGACCACACCAGCAGCGCCGGTACCACGAGCGTCGCGATCACGAACAGGCAGGCGAGGACCAGCAGGGCGCGGCGCATGACGGACGCTTCTAGAGCTTCGGCGAGAAGTTGATGTGCAGCCGCGGGCCGGCGGTCACGGACAGCGGCTGCGCGATGTCGATGCCGAGCGTCATGACCGGCAGGCGCACCCGCAGGCCCACGCCCACCGAGTACTGGATGAACGGCGTGCAGATCTCCGGCTGGCCGGCGGGGCCGGGCAGGCAGGCGGCCTTCTGGAAGCTGTTGAGGGCGTTGCCGTAGTCGACGAAGGTGGCGATGCCGAGGTTTCGCGGCAGATCACGGATCACTTCCACGGTGCCGGTGAATACGTCCTTGCCGCCCGTCTTGATGTAGCCGGCGATGGCCTTGCAGGTGTTGCCATTCTTCAGGAACTGGCCGGCGGGATTCTGGGTGCACACCGCCTCGAGCGGCGACAGCTCGTTGTAGGCGAAGCCACGCACGCTGTTGTCGCCGCCCGCGAAGAAGCGGTAGTAGGCCGGCAGATCGGCGAAGTTCTTCACCAGCGTCGCGCCCACCTCGTCGCGCAGCAGCAGGTGCCACCTGCGGCTCAGGTGGAACACGCGCTCGGCCTGCATGTGCAGCTGGATGAAGTTGGCGTCCGAGCCGAGCGCCGAGTCCGAGCCCTTGAGCTCGGCGAAGAACGGGCGCACGAACTGCGGCTCGCCGAGAAAGCCCTTGGGTACCGAGGCCAGGTCGATCTCCGGCACCAGCAGCCGCTCGGTCACCGAGCCGTTGACGTCGTCGGTAGTGCTGCGCACTGCGTTCAGCTGCCACACGTACTGCAACGGCCCGCTGACATGGGTGAAGCTCGGGCCCGCGGACTGCGTGGTGGCGGTCACGTCGGCGAGGATCTGCTGCTCGATGCTCGCATTCAGCGAGATGTTCTCGAGCGCCGGGTCGCCGACCGGGATGCGGTAGTGGCTCTGCACGTAGTAGCGCGTCACCTGTGCCGCCTGCACCTCCACGCTGAAACTGTGCCCGAGCGTGTTCAGATGCCGATCCTCGAAGCCGAGCGTGCCGCGCACGCCGGTGTCGGTGGCGTAGCCGGCGCCCACCGAGTAGCGGTGGCGGCGGCTCGGGTCGGCGTGGATCTTCAGCGGCACGATGCGCGCCTGGCGATCCGGATCCTGCGGCTGCACCTCGAGGTTGGCGAAATACTGCGAGTCATCGAGCGCGAACTGGGTGCGCAGTACCTGCGTCAGATCGTAGTAATCGCCCTGGTGGTAGCGCAGGTAGCGGCGCACCAGGCTGTCGCGGATGACGTGCTGCTCGATGCTGGTGGGGCCGAAGCGGTAGCGCTCACCCGTTTCGAGCTCGAGCGCGATGTCCGCGGTGTGTTGCGTCGGATCGACCACCAGCTCGTTGCGGATCAGCTTGGCATCGAGGTAGCCGTAGGTCGCGGCGGTGCGCTGCAGGTCGCCCTTGAGGCCCTCGTAGAGTGCGTGGTTCAGTCGATCGCCGGGGTGCAGCGGCAGGTGGTTCAGGATGCGCGTGAACAGCGCGTCGTGCTGTCCGGCTCCCGTCACGCGCACCTCGATCAGCTGCACGCGCACCGGCTCGCCGGGGGCGATGTCGATGACCACGCGCCATTCGCCGTGGCCCTGCTCGGTGACGGTCGATTCCACTTTCGGTTCGTAGTAGCCGAACGGCCGCAGCGCCTCCTGCACCTCGCGTTCGACGCGGTTGTGCAGCCGCTCCACCGTGTCGGCGTTCAGCTCGGCACCGCCCTTGCGGTAGCGCTCGAAGCTCAGGTAGGCGAGCACGTTGGTGCGCAGCTGCTCATCGACGCCGCGCACCTCCACGTTGACGCCGGCGGCTTGCGCCAGCGCGCCGGTGAGCAGGCACAACGCCAGCCACGGGGCCCGCCAGTGCCATCGACGAGCCCGCGGCAGGAGTTTGCGCTGCGCCATCTCGTTTGAATTCTAGAGCCTTTGGGGGCGCAGCCGCTGCTGCCCATGCCATCAGAGTCGCTGCGGGGTGCCCGGGTTCCGTGGCAGCTCACGGCCACGCCCCGGGGCTCAGCGTGAATTCGGTCTCGCCGGCAGGCTCGCCGCCGGCGTCGAAGCGCCGCTCGCCGACATACACGCCGCCGTTCCGCTGCAGCAGCACGACGCTCGAGCAGCGCGTGCCGTAGACGGGATGACGCACGAAGGGCGCCGAGAGCGCACGGGCCCACTCCGCGGGCAGTCCCCCGGTGTTGTGCGAGCTGTCGTGATCCGCCGCCGGCGTGCGGTCGGCGAGCAGCGCAAACAGCGCCGCGCTGGGTTGCGGCGGGGCAGCGCGCAGCCAGGCCTCGAAGCCGGCGCGCACCCGCTGCAACTTCGGCCACGGCGTGTCGAGCAGCTCGTTCGACAGGCCGTAGACTCCCGGCGGTAGTGCGCGCGCGAACGGCGCGGCGCGGTTCGAGCCGTACCACAGCGAGTCGCCGTCGGCGAGCAACAGGTTGAATCCGGAATAGCGCTCGGCTTCTCGCGCCAGCGCGGCGAAGAACTCTGCGGCGCTGCCGCCGGCTGCGCCGAGGTAGCGCGGGATCAGGTCGCCGCGCGAGGGCGCATGGGTTTTCGGTTGCTGCAGCTCGCGGAAGTTGGTCACCACGCCGAAGCGGCGCGCACGATCGAGGCCGAGCCAGGTTCCTCCGGCACGCAGGTCGCGCGCGGCGAGAATCTGCGCCGGCGGCGGCCACGGCGCGAGCGGCGCCGCGGGCCGCTCGTGGTATTCGTCGCGGTTGGCCGCCACCACCAGGCGGTAGCGCGGGTGGCTCTGCCAGGCGAGCACCAGCAGACACATGCGGCTAACCGGAGCCCTTCAGCCAGCTCTCGATCAGCCGCCAGGAGATGGACTGCGTCGGCGGCGCCAGCGCCTCGCCCGAGCGCATCTGCTCGCGCGTGAACCAGCGCGCATCCTCGAGCTCGCCGCCGACGCGCACCGGGCTGCCGGCGGCCGCGCGGGCGCGAAAGCCGAGCATCACCGAGGAGGGGAACGGCCAGGGCTGCGAGGAGTGGTAGCGCACCGCGCTGACGCTGACGCCGGTCTCCTCGGCGACCTCGCGCGCCACCGCATCCTCGAGACTCTCCCCCGGTTCGACGAAGCCGGCGATGGTGGAGTAGCGGCGCGGCGGCCAGTCCGGCTGGCGCCCGAGCAGCGCCCGCTCGCCGTCGCTCACCAGCACGATGATCGCAGGGTCGAGGCGCGGGAAGAACTCCTGACCGCAGGCCGGGTTGGTGCAGCTCATGCAGTGCCCGGCGTGCGTCGGGCGCGTCGCGGCGCCGCACACGCCGCAGTATTGGCTACGCGCGCGCCAGATGCCGAGTGCCCGCGCGTAGGCCAGCAACCCGGCCTCCGTGGCGCCGAGCACGGCGGTCAGCGGACGCAGCTCCTCGAGCCGCGTGCCGGCGGGCAGGGCCAGCGGGCCGGCCGCCGGCAGATCCACCAGCACGCAGCGCGCGCCCTCGAACCAGCCCAGCAACACCAGTTGCGCGGGCGTTGCCGCCTGCACCAGCGGTGCGTCGTTGGCGAGGAAGGCGACATGCGGTTCGGCCCCCTCGCGCAGCAGCTGCCGCGTGCCCTGGCCGATCAGATAGCGTGTCGCCGGGTCGGCGCGCGCCGCGGCCGCCCACTCGGGATCCTCGCGCTCCTCGGCGCGCCGCTCGATGTAAGGTCCGGAGAAGAAGTTAGGCCGCTCGTGATCCATCCACGCCCATCCGTCCTCGTGTGCAGCGCGCGCGGGCAGGTGGCCGGGCGCGCGCAGGCAGGGCGGCGGATTCTACGGGGTAGTTTACCCGGGGCGCGAGTTCCCGGGTGGCTCAGCCGCGTGACGCGGCCGCCGCCGCACAATGGTGGCAGCGCGCGGCGCGCACGGGAAAGAGCTCGGTCACCATGAGTCCGCCACAGTCGCTGCAGCCGCCGAGACGCAGCTGATCGCCGCGCGCCAGCGCGGTGGCGAGGAACACGGCGTGCTCGAACGAGATCTGTGCCGCGGGCAGCAGCAGGCGGAACACCTCGAACGCCTGGCACAGCAGTTCTCCGCGGGTGAGCCCGGCCAGAGGTGCGGCCGGGGCTGAGGCCGCGGGCGCCGCGCCTGGCGCGGCGGCCGGCAGCACGCCGAGCAGCGACAGCACGCTCGCGAGCACTGCGGTCTCCTCCTGCAACCGCAGCGAGCGGGTGAAATACGCGACCTGGTGCGGCGACTTGCCGCGATGGCGCGGCAGGTGGCGCCGCGCCTGGCTCATGTAGGAGCGATACAGCTTGCGGATGCGGTCGTCCGACAGCCCGGTCCAGACGCGGATGGTCTGGGTGCGCGCCTCATGACGCAGGAAGCGCAGCGCCAGCTCCATGCGTGCACGCTCGCGGCTGTATCGATCGTCGGAGATGCGCATGGCGACGCTCCTCGAGGCACGGGTGGCGCCGCCCATTTTGGTAAAAAATCACCAAAACTCAACCAGAAAATTTGGTTAAAAATCACCAAATCTGCGGATGGCTTTCGCCGGGTGCTCCGCTACGATAGTGGCCGCGAACCGGCGGGGAGGGCGCACCCATGCTGTTGCAGTGCGAGGGCGGTGACCGCGACGGCGAGGGGCTGACGCCCGCCTGGCTGCGCGCCGAGACGCTCGAGTCGCTCGTCGAGCTCAACGAGCTGTGCCTCGGGCTGATCGCTGAGCAGGCCGCTGTGCACGGCGCCGCGGCCAGCACGCTGCTGCGCGAGGTGGGTGAGCTGTGGCGCGCGCTCGATGCGCCCGCACGCCGTCACGCCGCGGCCTGCCCGTACCTGCTGCTCGACGCCGGCTTTGCCGACACTGCGCGCTGGCGCCCGGCAGTTGCCGCGCGGGTGGGCGATGCCGCCGGCAGTTATGGCGCCTTTTTCACGGTGCCTGCAGCCGCCGACATCGCGCGGCTGGTGTTCACCTATGCCTGGCACCTCGCGCGCGCGCAGGCGGCGGCGGCGCGCCTGCTGCTCGGCATGCCGGCAGGCAGCGCGCTGCTGATCGGCCGCTATACGCTGCGCCAGATCCAGACACTCGCCGAGACGCACCCGCAGTGGCTGCGGCCGCGCTGGCCGGCGCAGGTCGCGGTGTGGCGCGAGCTGCTGCTGGCGGCTGCCGGCGGCGAGCCACTGGCGCTCGAGCGCATCCGGCTGCGCGGGCTGACGCTGCTCGCGGGCGAGGTGCGCCGCGGGGTGCCGCCGCCGTGAATCCAGGGCCGTTTTTGCGCGCTACCGGTCCGTGGCCGCTCTGGCGCCGCTACCGCCGGCTGCGGGAAGATGCACGCCCACCGTCGCGGAGGCCGACATGAAGCAGGCGCTGATCGTCATCGACGTGCAGGAATCCTTTCGCCACCGGCCCTATTTCAATGACCGGGAGCTGCCGGGCTTTATCGCCAACGTGCAGTCGCTCATCGATCGCTGCCAGGCGCGCGACATCCCGATCGTCCAGGTGTTCCACCAGCAGATGCCCGACGTTCCCGCCAACCCCTTCGCGCCCGCCTCCGGCTGGGTGCGCGCGATGCCGGAGCTGTCGCTGCGGCCCGCGCTCGTGGTGCACAAGCAGGTGCATTCGGCGCTGTTCGGCCGGACCGCGGACGGCACGACACTCGAGCAGTGGTTGCGCAGCCGCGGCATCGAGGAGCTGCTGATCAGCGGCATCCGCACCGAGGAGTGCTGCGAGACCACCACGCGGCACGCTTCGGACCTCGGCTTCAGCGTGCGCTACGTGACGGATGCGACGCTCACCTTCCCTATGCACACCCGCCGCGGCCGCGAGGTGTCGCCCGCGGAGATCCGCGAGCGCACCGAGATGGTGCTCGACGGCCGCTTTGCGCGCATCGTCGCGACCGCGGACGCGCTTTGAGGCGCGCGCGACGGTGCGCTGCTAGTAGATCGCGATCTCGCGCCGCCCGGCCGCATCGCGCGCGCCGCGGAACATGCCCTCGCTGCTGAAGTCCATGACCACACCGCCGTCGCGGTCGACGCCGATCAGGCCACCGTCCCCACCCAGGGCCGGCAGGATCACGTGCAGCAGTTCGTGCATCGCCTGCTGCAGCGTCAGGCCGCGGTACTCCACCGCGGCACACACGTGATGGGCGGCCACGGCGCGGATGAAATACTCCCCGTGTCCCGTGGCGGAGATCGCGCACACGCCGTTCTTCGCGTAGGTGCCGGCGCCGACGATCGGTGAGTCGCCGACGCGCCCGGGGCGCTTGTTGGTCATGCCGCCGGTAGAGGTGGCGGCGGCGAGATTGCCCAGCGCATCGCGCGCCACCGCGCCCACCGTACCCTGCGGCGCGGGCGGCACCAGATCCGACACGCGCTGGCCGCGCTGCTCGGCCTGGAGCTGCTCGAGGCGCTCGGCGGTGCGGAAATAACTGTTGGGCACGAGCACGAACTGCTCTTCCAGCGCGAACTCTTCGGCGCCTGCGCCCACCAGCAGCACGTGCCGCGACTTCTCCATCACCCGCCGCGCCAGCTCGATGGGATTCTTCACATGGCGCACCGCCGCCACCGCTCCGGCGCGCATCTGCCGCCCGTCCATGATGGCCGCATCGAGCTCCGCGGCAGCGTCGCGGGTGAGCGCCGCGCCGTGGCCCGCGTTGAAGCACGGATCATCCTCGAGCAGGCGCACCGCCGTGGCGACCGCGTCCAGTGCGCTGCCGCCGCGCGCCAGCACCGCGTGGCCGCCGTCGAGCGCCGCCTCCAGCCCGGCGCGGAAGCTGCGCTCGCGCGCGGCCGACAGCGTCGCGCGCGGCACCGCGCCCGCGCCGCCGTGGATGGCGATGGCGTGGACGGGAGCCTGACTCAAGGCTTCTCTCCCCGGTACATGCCGACCTCGTGCCGACCGCGCGAGTCGCGCACACCCCGGTACATGCCGGCGCTGTTGAAGTCCAGCGCGACGCTGCCGGCGCGGTCGAGCGCAATGACTCCGCCCTCGCCGCCGCTGCGCTGCAGGTTGTGGATGACCTGCTCCACCGCTGCGGCGAGCTTCAGGTCGCGGTACCTGAGCCGCGCGCACACGTCATACGCCACTACCTCGCGGATGAAGTACTCGCCCTGGCCAGTGCCCGACACCGCGCAGGACGCGTTGTCGGCGAACGTCCCGGCACCGATGAGCGGCGAATCGCCCACGCGTCCGTGCATCTTGTTGGTGAGGCCGCCGGTGGAGGTGGCCGCGGCGAGATTGCCGGCGCGGTCGAGCGCCACCGCACCGACGGTTCCCATGCTGCCCTGCCAGGTGCCGGTGACGTGGCGTGTGGCCGGGGGGCTGGTGGCGTGCTCCGGCCGGGCACCCCGCGCCTCCTCCAGCTCGCGTTCGCGCGCCTCGGTGCGGAAATAGCTGCGCGGCACCAGCACCACGCCCTGCTCGAGCGCGAACTCCTCGGCGCCCTCGGCCACCAGCAGCACGTGCGGGCTCTTCTCCATCACCAGCCGCGCCAGCTCGATGGGGTTCTTCACATGGCGCACGCCCGCCACCGCGCCGGCGTGCGGGCCGTTGCCGTCCATGATGGCGGCGTCGAGCTCGGCATCGCCCTCGTGATTGAGCACTGCGCCGCGTCCGGCGTTGAACTGCGGATCGTCCTCCATGGTGCGCACCGCCGCCGTTACCGCATCGAGACTGCTGCCACCCTGCTCCAGCAGCGTGTAACCGGCAGCGAGCGCCGCCTCAAGACCGGCGCGGAAAGCCGCCTCCTTCGCCGGTGTCATGCGCGCGCGCTCGATGACGCCTGCACCACCGTGGATCACGAGCACGATCGGCCGCGGGTCGGCCGCCACCGCGCGGGCCAGGAGCGCCACGGCCATGACGGCCAGGATCGCCAACACTCTCGGACGCGACATGATTGCCTCGCGGCGCCTTACGCTATGATCGGAAAACACGCTTCCGCGCAGCGCGCGCGTTGCGCAAGCTTCCCGGTGAGTTACCGACGGCAGATATTAGAGTGAAAGCCGCGACGTCGCAGCGGATCCGCAGCATTCTGGTCGCCAACCGCGGCGAGATCGCCATTCGCGTGATGCGGGCGGCGAGCGAGCTCGGACTGCGTACCGTGGCGGTGTACTCGCAGGAGGACCGCTTCTCGCTGCACCGGAGCAAGGCCGACGAGTCCTACCTGGTCGGCAGCGGCAAGGGGCCGGTGGAGGCGTACCTCGACATCGCCGACATCCTGCGCGTGGCGCACGAGGCGGGCGTCGATGCGATCCACCCGGGCTACGGCTTCCTGGCAGAGAATCCCGAATTCGCCCGCGGCTGCCTGGCGGCGGGCCTCAAGTTCATCGGCCCGAGTGCCAGGAGCATGGCGCTGCTCGGCCACAAGGTGAGCGCGCGGCAGCTCGCCGCGGCGGCCGGCGCAGCGGTGATGCCGGCCACCGCACCGTTGCCGCCGGACCTCGACGAGTGCGCGCGCCTGGCGGCGGCGGTCGGCTACCCGGCGATGCTCAAGGCGAGCTGGGGCGGCGGCGGCCGCGGCATGCGCGTGGTGGAGAACGCGGCCCAGCTGCGCGAGCTGCTGCCGCTCGCCCGGCGCGAGGCCCAGGCCGCCTTCGGCAACGACGAGATCTACCTGGAGAGGCTGGTGCGCCGCGCGCGGCACGTCGAGGTACAGATCCTCGGCGATTCTTTCGGCAACCTGGTGCACCTGTTCGAGCGCGACTGCACCGTGCAGCGACGCAACCAGAAGGTGGTGGAACGCGCGCCGGCGGTATTCCTGAGCGCCGCGCAGCGCGCCGAGCTGTGCGCAGCCGCAGTCGCCATCGCTCGCGCGGCGCACTACAGCAACGCCGGCACGGTCGAGTTCCTGCAGGACGCCGACAGCGGGCGCTGCTATTTCATCGAGGTCAATCCGCGCATCCAGGTGGAGCACACGGTCACCGAGTGCGCGACCGGCATCGACCTGGTGAAGGCGCAGATCCGCATCGCCGACGGCGCGCGCCTCGGCACGCCGGAAAGCGGCGTGCCGCCGCAGGAGGAGATCCGCCTCGCCGCCCACGCCCTGCAGTGCCGCATCACCACCGAGGATCCGGAGAACAGCTTCATCGCGGACTACGGCCGCATTTCCGCCTACCGCAGCCCCGCCGGTTTCGGCATCCGCCTCGATGCCGGCACCGCCTACACCGGCGCGATCATTACCCGCTCGTACGACTCGCTGCTCGTCAAGGTGACCGCCTGGTCGCCGACCGCCGATGAGACCATCGCGCGCATGCACCGTGCACTCGCGGAGTTTCGCATCCGCGGCGTGGTGACCAACCTGCGCTTTCTCGACCAGCTCATCACCCATCCGCGCTTCGCGAACGGCGACTACACCACGCGCTTCATCGACGAGACGCCGGAGCTGTTCCGCTGGCCGCACAAGCGCGATCGCGCCACGCGCATCCTGTCCTACATCGGCGCGACCATCGTCAACGGCAACGCGCAGGTGCGCGGCCGGCCGCGGCCGGCGCAGCGCACTGAGGCGTTGCTGCCTGCCGTGGCGCTGCCGCCGCCGCCGCCCGGCACGCGGCAGCAGCTGGCCGAGCTCGGTCCACAGGCGTTCGCGCAGTGGATGCGCGCCACGCCGCGCGTGCTGTTCACCGACACCACCATGCGCGATGCCCACCAGTCGCTGCTCGCCACGCGGCTGCGCACCTTCGACATGCTGGCGATCGCCCCCTATTACGCCAGCCTGCTGCCGCAGCTGTTCTCGCTGGAGTGCTGGGGCGGGGCGACCTTCGACGTGGCCATGCGCTACCTGCGCGAGGATCCGTGGGAGCGCCTGGCGCGCCTGCGCGAGCGCACGCCGAATCTGCTGCTGCAGATGCTGCTGCGCGGGGCCAACGCGGTCGGCTATACCAACTATCCGGACAACGTGGTGCGCTTCTTCGTGGCGCGCGCCGCCGCCGCCGGCATCGACGTGTTTCGCATTTTCGACTCGCTCAACTGGGTGGAGAACATGCGCGTCGCCATCGACGCGGTGCTCGAGTCCGGCAAGCTGTGCGAGGCGGCGCTGTGCTACAGCGGCAACTTGAGCGACCCGCGCGAGAGCAAATACACGCTCGGCTACTACCTCAAGCTGGCGCGCGAGCTCGAGCGCGCCGGCACGCACGTGCTCGGGATCAAGGACATGGCGGGGCTGCTGCGGCCGCGCGCCGCGTATGTGCTGGTGAAGGCGCTGCGCGAGGAGACCGGGTTGCCGGTGCACTTCCATACCCACGATACCAGCGGCATCGGCGCGGCCAGCGTGCTGGCGGCGGTCGATGCCGGCGCCGACGCGGTCGACGCCGCCATGGATGCCATGAGCGGGCTCACCTCGCAGCCGAACCTCGGCTCGCTGATCGAGGCGCTGCGCCACGGGCCGCGTGACAGCGGCATCGACCCCGACCGGCTGCGTCTCATCTCCTCCTACTGGGAGCAGGTGCGCCGCCAGTACGCGGCGTTCGAGAGCGACTTTCGCGCCGGCGCCTCCGAGGTCTACGTACACGCCATGCCCGGCGGCCAGTACACCAACCTGCGCGAGCAGGCGCACGCCTTGGGGCTCGACGCGGCGCGCTGGCCGGAGGTGGCGCGCACCTACGCTGAGGTGAATGACATGTTCGGCGACATCATCAAGGTGACGCCGACCTCCAAGGCCGTAGGCGACATGGCGCTGCTCATGGCGACGGCGAACCTGAGCCGCGAGCAGGTGCTCGACCCGGCGAAGGAGATCGCCTTCCCCGAATCGGTGGTGCAGTTCTTCCGCGGCGAGCTCGGCCAGCCCTGCGGCGGCTTCCCGCAGGAGCTGCAGCGCAAGGTGCTCAAGGGCGCGCAGCCCCTCACCGGCCGGCCCGGTGCGGCGCTGCCGCCGGTCGATCTCGAGGCCGAGCGCGAGCGCATCCGGCAACGGCTGCCGCGGCCGGTGACCGACGAGGACCTGGCCTCGCACCTCATGTACCCACGCGTGTGGGCGGATTACGCGCGCGAGCGGCTGCAGTATGGCGACCCGGCCATTCTGCCGACGGCAGTGTTCTTCTACGGCATGGAGCCGGGCGAGGAGATCAGCATCGACCTCGAGCGCGGCAAGACGCTGATCGTGCGCTACGTGGCCAGCAGCGAGCCGCACGAGGACGGCACGCGCACCGTGTTCTTCGAGCTCAACGGCCAGCCGCGTTCGGTGCGCGTGCCCGACCACAGCCAGGTGGCGCAGCGCCCGCCGCCGCGCAAGGTCGAGGCAGGCAACCTGCGGCATGTCGGCGCGCCGATGCCGGGCGTGATCGCCACCGTCACGGCCACCGCCGCAGCGCAGGTGGCGCGGGGCGATCTGCTGCTGACGCTCGAGGCCATGAAAATGGAGACCGCGGTGCGCGCGGAACTCGACGGCGAGGTGGCCGAGGTACTGGTGCGGCCGGGCCAGGCGGTGGAGGCGAAGGACCTGCTCGTCGTTCTCAAGTAAGCGCGCTGCGAACCGCTCACAGCGTGTCTTTGAGAGCAATCGTCGGGTCGGCGAGCTTCGCCGGATCCGGGCGTGCGTGCACGGCGATCAGCTTGCGCGCGGCCATCTGGTCCCTGGGGGCGTTGATGCTGTCGATGGCAATGAGCTCACCATCGCGCAGGTAGCAGGCGCTGAAGGTACGCGTCGCCGGCGCGCCGCGCAGGATCACGCGGTCGTAGCCCTGGCCGACGCCGACGATGATGAGCTTCAGATCGAACTGGTCCGACCAGAACCAGGGCACCTTGTCGTGGGGCGTGGGCGTGCCGAGCAGGTTCAGCGCTACGGTCGTGCCCTGCTCGAAGGCGTTGTCGACCGACTCGAGCCGCAGGTGCCGCCCGTACTGGCGGTTGAGATGGCTGGCGCAATCGCCGGCAGCGTAGATGCCTTCCGCAGAGGTGCGGCAATGCGCGTCCGTGACCACGCCGTTCTCGCATTCGAGGCCGGCGTCGCGGGCGAGCTCGTCGGCCGGTACGACGCCCACCCCGACGATCACCAGGTCCGCCGGATACTCGTCTCCCTGCTCGGTGAGCACCGCGCGCACCCTGCCTGAGCGCGGCTCACCGTGCAGCGCCCGCACCGTCTCGTTGCAGCGGATGCGCACGCCCTGGCGCGCGTGCTCGGCCTGGTAGAAGGCCGAGACTTCCGGGCAGGTGACGCGATTCATGACACGGCCGGTCATCTCGAGCACCGTCACCTCCATGCCGAGCTCGCGGGCCGTCGCCGCCACCTCGAGCCCGATATAACCGCCGCCGATAATGACCAGGCGCCCGCCCGGACGGCATTCGGCGTGAATGCGGTCCGCATCCGCGATGGTGCGCAGGCAGTAGACCCCGGGCAGGTCGGCGCCGGGAATCGGCAGCCGCCGTGGCCGGGCGCCGGTGGCGAGCACCAGCGCATCGAACGGCACCACCAGCCCGTCGTCCAGCCGCACGTGCCGCTCGCGCGGGGCGATGGCGCTGATGCGGCGGCCGAGGTGCGCCTGCACCTTGTGCTCGGCAAAGAACGGCGCAGCACGGATGAGCAGACGCTCGCGCTCGAGCGCGCCCGCCAGGTACTTCTTCGACAGCGGCGGGCGCTGGTACGGCAGCCACGGCTCTTCGCCCACCAGCGTCAGCTGTCCACCGAAGCCCCTGCGGCGCAGCGTGTCGATGGTCTGCACCGCAGCCTGTCCGGCCCCCGCGATCACGATCTGCTGGTACATTGTGAGAAAGGATAGCCCAGGGACCCGGTCGCCGTTGCCGCACCAGCGCGGAGCAGGGGGTGCGGGCCGGCGCTCCAGGTTGGTGCATCGCCGGGGTCTGTTGCCTGCGCGGCGAGCAGCCGCCTGGGTTAGCTGAAGTTCCACGCCGTGGCATGAAAGCTGCAAAATCGTTCGCGCCGCAGAAATCCAAGGCCAGCGCGCACCGATGGAGAGTCCGCTCATGAAACTGGTTACAGCCATCATCAAGCCATTCAAGCTCGACGACGTGCGCGCGGCGCTCTCGGACATCGGCGTCTCGGGCATGACGGTGACCGAGGTCAAGGGCTTCGGGCGGCAGCGCGGGCATACCGAGCTGTACCGCGGTGCGGAATACGTCGTCGACTTCGTGCCCAAGACGCGCATCGAGGTGGCGGTGCGCGGCGAGCTCGTCGACCAGGTGATCGAGGCGATCATGAAGGCGGCCAAGACCGGCAAGGTGGGCGACGGCAAGATCTTCATCACCGACATCGAGCGCGTGATCCGCATCCGCACCGGCGAGACCGACGACGCCGCGCTCTAGGCACGCTGCGCCGCGCGATGGGCGCGGCACGGTCAGGGCGATATGCTTCGCCCATGCCCGCCGCCATCCGCTTCAGCACCAACGGTGGACCCGAGGTCCTGCATCTTGAGGACGTGCCGGTCGGCAAACCCGGTCCGCAGGAAGTGCAGGTGCGCCACAGCGCCATCGGCGTCAACTACATCGATGTCTACGATCGCACCGGGCTGTACCCGGTGACGCTGCCGAGCGGGCTGGGGCGCGAGGCCGCCGGCGTGATCACCGCGCTCGGACGCGGCGTGCGCGGATTTCGGGTCGGCGAGCGCGTGGCGTACGTGTATCCCTTGCCTGGCGCCTACTGCGAGGTGCGCAACGTGCCCGCCGAGCGGCTGGTGAAGGTGCCACGCGGGGTCTCGGACGAGCAGGCCGCGGCGCTGATGCTCAAGGGCCTCACCGCGCACTTCCTCATCCGGCGCACGTTCCGGGTGAAGCGCGGCGATACGCTGCTGGTACACGCGGCGGCGGGCGGCGTCGGCCTGATCCTGTGCCAGTGGGCGCGCGCGCTCGGCGCCATCGTGATCGGGGTCGTCGGCAGCGACGCCAAAGCGGAGATTGCGCGGCGCCACGGCTGTCGGCACGTGCTGATCTCGGGGCGCGATGAGCTGGTGGCGCGGGTGAAGGCGCTCACCCGCGGCACCGGGGTCGCGGTGGTATACGACGCGGTAGGCAAGGACACCTTCATGGAGTCGCTGGACTGCCTGAAGCGCCTGGGGATGATGGTGACATTCGGCAACGCCTCCGGGCCTCCGCCGCCCATCAACCCGCTGGAGCTCTCCAGGCGCGGCTCGCTGTTTCTCACCCGCCCCACGCTGTTCAACTACATCGCCACGCGCGCGGAGCTCACCGCCGCGGCGCGCGAGCTGTTTGCGGCAGTCCGCGCCAGGAAAGTCCGGGTGGTCATCGGCCAGAAGTACCCGCTGAGCCGCGCCGCCGACGCGCACCGCGATCTCGAGGGCCGGCGCACGACCGGCTCGACGGTGCTGATTCCCTGAGAGCGACGCTAGGCCGTCGCGGGCGCCGGCTTGGCCCGCAGCGGCCGGGCGCTGCGGCTGATGCCGAGCGCGCCGCTGCGCACCACCTCCAGCAGCTCGGCGCCCTGGCCGAGATCGCTGACGAAGGTGTTGATTTCCGCCTCGCTCGCGGTGAGCTCGACGATGAACCCCTCGACGGCCGGATCGAGCACCCGGCCACCGCTGCGCACCACCTGACCGCGCACGGTGTCGGTGTGCCCCGGCGCGACGCGCAGCTTCAGCAAAACCAGCTCGCGCTCCAGGTGCTCCCCGCGCGTCATGTCGAGCACGTTCACCACGTCGATGAGCTTGTTGAGGTGGTTGACGATCTGCTGGATGACCGCGTCCGAGCCCGTGGTGACCAGCGTCAGGCGGGACACGGTCGGATCAGGGGTGGGGGCGACCGACAGCGACTCGATGTTGTAGCCGCGGGTGGAGAACAGGCCCGCGACGCGGGTGAGCGCGCCGGCCTCGTTCTGCAGCAGGATGGCGATGATATGACGCATGAGAGAGCGCGGGCCCATGACCGCGCGGACTGCGCAGCGCTTGCGCAGAATAAAGGATCGGACTGAAGTTTCCACCATGGACCCAAGCTGCTAGGCTCTTTGATCCCTTCGTCGAACAGCGCCCATGAGCGACCCAGGAGTCCAGTCACGCCCGCTGGGGCACCCCCTCGCCGGCCAGCGCATGAGCGGCGCCCGCATGATCATGCAGGTGCTCGCCGACGAGGGCGTCACCGCGATCTTCGGCTACAGCGGCGGGGCCATCCTGCCCACCTACGACGCCGTATTCCTCTATAACGAGGAGGCGGCCAGGGCGCACCAACCGCAGATCCCGCTGTTCGTCCCGGCCAACGAGCAGGGCGCAGGCTTCATGGCCGCCGGCTACGCGCGCGCCAGCGGCAAGGTCGGGGTATGCCTGGTGACTTCCGGCCCCGGCGCGACGAACACTGTTACACCGGTGCGCGATTGCCAGGCAGATTCGATACCGATTGTCGTGATTTGCGGCCAAGTCGCGCGCGCCGCCATCGGTACCGACGCATTCCAGGAGGCGCCTGTACCTACCATGATGGGGGCAGTCGCCAAGCATATTTTTCTGGTCACCGACCCCGCGCAGCTCGAGGTCACCGTGCGCACCGCCTTCGAGATCGCGCGCACCGGCCGCCCCGGGCCGGTGGTGGTCGATGTGCCGAAGGACGTTCAGAACTGGGAAGGCCCTTTCCGGGGCGAGGGGCTGCTGCCCATACCGGGCTTCCGCCGCCGCACTCGCGAGCTCGAGGAGTCCGCTCTCGAGGGCACGGCGGCGGCGCGTTTCTTCGCCATGCTGGGCGAGTCCTCGCGGCCGCTGATCTACGCGGGCGGCGGGGTGATCAACGGCAACGCCGCAGACGCGCTCGGCGAATTCGCCACGACATTCGGCATCCCGGTGGTGACGACGCTCATGGGCATCGGCTCCATTGACACCACGCATCCTTTGTCGCTGCGCATGCTCGGCATGCACGGGGCAGCCTTCGCCAACTACGCGGTGGACGACTGCGACTTCCTCATCGCCGTGGGGGCGCGCTTCGACGATCGCGTGGCGGGCGTGCCGGACCAGTTCGCCCGCAACGCCCGGCGCATCGCCCACCTCGACGTCGACCGCGCCGAAGTCAACAAGGTCAAGCGCGTGCACTGGAGCCATGTCGGACGGGTTACCGGGGCGCTGCGGGTGCTCAGCGCGCACGGCCGCGAGCTGGGCTTCCGCCGCGACTTCAGCGCGTGGATCGCCGAGGTGACGGAGCTCAAGCGCGTCTACGCCATGAACTACGACCGCGCCAGCCCGCTCATCCAGCCGTACTACGTCATCGAGGAGATCAACCGCCACACGCGCGGTGCGGCCATCATCACCACCGGTGTCGGCCAGCACCAGATGTGGGCCGCGCAGTACTGCGACTTCACCGCGCCGCGGCTGTGGCTCACCTCCGGCAGCATGGGCACCATGGGCTTCGGCCTGCCGGCGGCCATCGGCGCGCAGATCGCACAACCGCAGCGCCTGGTGATCGACATCGACGGCGATTCGAGCATCCGCATGAACATCGGCGAGCTGGAGACGGTGACCACCTACGACCTGCCGGTGAAGGTGGTGGTCCTCAACAACTTCGGCGACGGCATGGTGAAGCAGTGGCAGAAGCTGTTCTTCAAGGGTCGCCTGTCGGCCAGCGACCGCTCGCTGCACAAGAAGGACTTCGTCAAGGCGGCGCAGGCCGATGGCTTTCGCTACGCGGCGCGCCTCGAGCGCAAACAGGACGTGCCGCGCATCATTGCCGACTTCCTCGGCTTCGCAGGCGCCGCGTTCCTCGAAGTGATGATCGATCCGGACGCCGGGGTGTACCCGATGGTGGGGCCGGGGCAGAGCTACGAGCAGATGATCACCGGCGAGTTCATTCCCTCGCGTCAACAGGTCGACATCAAAACGCCGGGGCCTTCGGAGATGTTCTGAGATTGAGGCTGCGGCAGCGATCCGCTCACGCGCGAGGAAAGCGATGAAGTACCTGCATACCATGGTGCGCGTCACCGACATCGACGCCTCCCTGAAATTCTACTGCGACGGCCTCGGGCTCAAGGAGCTCTCGCGGCGCGACTACCCGCAGGGGCGCTTCACGCTGCTATTCCTCGCCGCCCCCGGCGACGAGTCCGCGCAGGTGGAGCTCACCCACAACTGGGATCCGCAAAGCTACGGCGCCGGGCGCAACTTCGGCCACCTGGCGTACGAGGTCGAGGATATCTACGCCGCCTGCCGGCGCCTCGCGGAGCACGGTGTCACCATCCTGCGGCCGCCGCGCGACGGCCACATGGCCTTCGTGCGCTCGCCGGACAACGTCTCCATCGAGCTGCTGCAGAAGGGCGCGGCGCTGGCGCCGGCGGAGCCGTGGAAGTCGATGCCCAACACCGGCAGCTGGTAGAGCGCCGCTGCGGAAGCTGACACGCGGCGCATGAAATCCATCCCCAGCCTGCTGATCGCCGCGGTATTCGCCACGCTGACCTTCGCGGTGTGGGCGTACCTCAATCGCCCGACGCGCGAGCCGCCGTGGCCGGCGGTGATCCAGGGTTTCGCCTTCTCGCCGTTCCGCGCCAACGAGGATCCGACGCACGGTGAGATGCCCACCGATGCCGAGATCGACTCCGACCTGGCGCTGCTCGAGGGGCACGTCAACGCGGTGCGCACCTACAGCGTCGAGAAGACGCTCGCCGACATCCCGGAGCTCGCCGAGCGGCACGACCTGAACGTGACACTCGGCGCCTGGCTCGACGGTCACCGCGACAAGAACGAGGATCAGCTGAAGACCGCCATCGATCTCGCCAACGCGCACCAGAACGTGGTGCGCGTCATCGTCGGCAACGAAGTGCTGCTGCGCGGCGATCTGTCGGTCACCGACCTCGAGGGCTATCTCGACCGCGCGCGCGCCGCGATCGGCCCGCCGGTGGGCACCGCGGAGACCTGGCACGTATGGCTGGCACATCCCGAGCTCGCACAGCACGTGGACTTCATCGGCGTGCACCTGCTGCCGTATTGGGAGGGCGTGCCGGTCGAGCAGGCGGTGAATTACTCACTGACGCAGTTCAAGCGCCTGCAACAGGCCTTCCCGCACAAGCCCATCGTGATCACCGAGATCGGCTGGCCGTCGCGCGGCCGCACCCGCGAATCCGCGGTGGCCTCGGACGCCAACGAGGCGCTGTTCCTGCGCCGTTTCCTGTACCGCGCTCACAAGGGGGAGATCGTCTACTACGTGATGGAGGCCTTCGACCAGCCGTGGAAGGCATACCAGGAAGGGGCGGTGGGCTCTTACTGGGGCGTGTACGACGTCAACCGCCATCCGAAGTTCGCCTTCACCGCTCCCATCGTGCGTGTGCCCGAGTGGCACATCCTCGCGGCCATCTCAGTGGCCGTGGCGCTGGTGGTGCTCGGGCTGCTCTACCTGAACAGCGAGGCGCTGCGCAATCGCGGCCGCAGCTTCCTCGCCGTGGTGGTGTACGCCGCCGCCACCCTTGCCGTATGGGTGATCTACGACTTCACGCAGCAGTACATGACCGTCTCGAGCGTCATCGCCGGCGTACTGCTGCTGCTCGGCATGCTGGGCGTGCTGCTGGTGCTGCTCGCCGAGGCCCACGAGTGGGCCGAGGCCCACTGGGTGCAGTATCGCCGGCGTCTCGGTGCGCCGCTGCTGGCGCACACGCAGCGCCTGCCGAAGGTGTCGATCCACGTGCCGGCCTACAACGAGCCCCCGGGGATGGTGATCGAGACGCTCGACGCGCTCGCGCGCCTCGATTACCCGGACTTCGAGGTGCTGGTGATCGACAACAACACGCGCGACGAGCGGGTGTGGCGGCCGGTCGAGGCACACTGCGCCGCGCTCGGCGCGCGCTTCCGCTTCTTCCACGTGGCGCCGCTCGCCGGCTTCAAGGCGGGAGCGCTCAACTACGCGCTCGAGCGCACCGTGCCCGATGCCGAGATCGTCGCCGTCATCGACAGCGACTACGTGGTCGATGCGCGCTGGCTGCGCGATCTGACGCCGGCGTTCGAGGATCAGCGGGTCGCCATCGTGCAGGCGCCGCAGGACTACCGCGATGCCGACCAGAGCGCCTTCAAGGCCATGTGCTATGCGGAATACCGCGGCTTCTTCCACATCGGCATGATCACCCGCAACGAGCGCAACGCCATCATCCAGCACGGCACCATGACCATGGTGCGCCGCGCTCAGCTGGTACGCTGCCGCTGGGCCGAGTGGTGCATCACCGAGGATGCAGAGCTCGGGCTGCGCATCTTCGAGGCGGGCTTCGATGCCACCTACGTGCCGCTGAGCTACGGCCGCGGCCTGATGCCCGACACCTTCATCGACTTCAAGAAGCAGCGTTTCCGCTGGGCCTATGGGGCGATGCAGATCATCAAGGCACACGCCCGCACGCTGTTCCTTGACGGTGGCCCGCTGTCCGCAGGGCAGCGCTATCACTTCCTCGCTGGCTGGCTGCCGTGGGTGGCCGACGGCTGTAACCTGCTGTTCAACCTCGCCGCGCTCGGCTGGTCGGCGGCCATGGTGTGGGCGCCCGGCAGTGTCGATCCGCCGCTCGTCATGTACTCGGTGCTGCCGCTGTCGCTGTTCACCTTCAAGCTCGCCAAGCTGGTGCACCTGTACCGCGTGCGGGTCGGCGCCAACGTGCGCCAGACCGTGGCGGCGGCGGTGGCGGGGCTGGCGCTGACGCACACCATCGGCACGGCGGCAGTGAAGGGACTCGTCACCCACGGTGAGCCGTTCTTCCGCACGCCCAAGCAGGTGTCCACCGCGGGGCTGCGCCATGCGCTCGCGGCCGCGCGCGAGGAGACGCTGATGATGTCCGGGCTGATGCTGTCGGCATGGGCGGTTTCGCACACCGGCCTGCCGGAGAGCGCCGGCCCCGACCGCCTTGCGTGGATCGTGGTGCTCCTCGTCCAGTCGGTCCCGTACGCCTCCTCGCTGGTCGTGTCGCTCATGAGCGCGTTCCCGCTGCCCGCACGCCTGCTCGGTACCGGCTATCGGCCGATTGCCGGCACCGCCCGGCGTGCTGAGGCGGACCCGGCGGCCTGAGCAGGCTGACCGTCAGTGCGAGAGGGGAGGTCGCGCGCCATTGTGCTGATGATCGCGGCGGTCGCCGTGTTCTCGGTGATGGACGCCTTGCTGAAGCTGCTGTCGGCGCACTATCCGCCGCTCGAAGTGGCGGTGCTGCGCGGCGGGGCGTCGCTGCCTTTCATCCTGCTGCCGGTGCTGATCACCGGGCGCTGGCGCGACCTGCGTCCGCACCGCTTGGCGATGCACCTGCTGCGCGGGGCGCTCGCGGTGGTGGTGCTCGGCGGGTTCATCTACGCGGTGCGGGCGCTGTCGCTCGCCAATGCCTACGCCGTGTTCCTGTCCGCGCCGCTGCTGGTCACGGCCCTCGCGGTGCCGCTGCTGAAGGAGCGGGCCGACGCCCGCAACTGGCTCGCCATCCTGGTGGGACTCATCGGGGTATTGATCATCCTGCGGCCGAGCGTTACGGGGCTGGTGAGCATCGGGGCGCTCGCCGCGCTCATCTCCGCCTGCGCCTACGCGCTGAGCGGCATCGCGGTGCGGGTGCTCACCCGCACCGACAGCACGCTGAGCGTAGTGTTCTGGACCTTCAGCTTTCTGACGGTGTTCTCCGGTCTGCTGGCCGCACCCGGGTGGGTGCCGCTCGAGCGCGCGCACCTGAGCTGGCTATTGCTCCTCGGGGTGCTCGCCGCGGTCGCGCAGTACCTGATGACGGAAGCATTTCGTTCCGCGCCGGCCTCGGTGGTGTCGCCCTTCGAGTACACGGCGCTGCCCTGGGGCATCGCCATCGACCGCGTGGTATGGCACGTGCTGCCGTCCGCGCGGGTGCTGTTCGGCGGCGGCATCGTCATCGCCAGCGGGCTGTATCTGCTGTGGCACGAGAGTACGCGCGCACCCGCGGGAGCCACGCACCGAGCATGACAGCGGACGGCGGACAGGGGCAGAATGTTGCGCCCCTCGCCGACTGTGGAAGATGTCGCTCGCAAACAAGAGGAAGACAGATCATGAGCAACGCCGAAGTCCTGGGACGATTCATCTGGCACGAGCTGCTGACGACTGACACGGCCGCCGCCGCCGCGTTCTACCCCAAGGTCGTGCCGTGGCGGACGGCCCCTTCCAACATGCCCGGCTACACGATCTGGATGGCCGGTCAGACCCAGATCGGCGGGCTGATGGCGCATCCGGGCGATGGCGGCGCCGGCACTCCGGCGCATTGGCTGACGTATATCGGCACCCCCGGAGTCGACGCCACCTGTGCGCAGGCACAGGCTCTGGGCGCGAAAGTAGTGAAGCCGCCGGCCGACATTCCGAATGTCGGCCGCTTCGCCGTGCTGACCGATCCACAGGGAGCCGCCTTCGCCGTGTTCACTCCGGGTGCGGGACCGCCGCCAGCCGCCTCCCAGGGACCGGGCACATTCTCCTGGCACGAGCTGGCCACCACCGACGTGGCGGCGGCGCTGCGCTTCTACGGCGAGCTGTTCGGTTGGCGCAAGGGAGCCGGACACGACATGGGCGGCGGCATGGGGACCTACCAGATCTTCGAGCACGGCGGCAGGCCGGTCGGCGGTATGCACGCGGTGCAGGGCCCGAGCACTCCGCCGTCCTGGCTGAGCTACGTGCAGGTCGCCGCAGCCGAGCGTGCGGTTACGGCGGTGAAGGCCGCCGGCGGACGGCTCCTGCACGGTCCGATGGAGGTACCGGGCGGTTCCCGGATCGCACTCTTCATGGACCCGCAGGGTGGGGCGTTCGCCGTGCAGGAGCTGCCGCAGGCGGTGGCGCAGACCCGGCCGGCCGCCTCGGCAAAGGCAGCGGCCGCGGCGAAGCCGGCGGCCGGGTCGAAGCCCGCCGCGAAGCCACCCGCCGCGGCGAAGAAGCAGCCGGCCCCGAAGAAGCCGGCCCCCAAGAAGAAGGTCCGGGCGAAACGACCCGCGAAGGCGGCGAAAAAGAAATCCAGGAAAGTGGCGAAGAAGGCCGCGCGCAGACCCGCGAAGCGCGGCACCCGCAGGCCGGTCCGCCGCACCGCACGTCGCGGCGCGCGACGGGCGCCGGCGCGCCGGCGCGCGCGGGGCCGCAGGCGCTAAGCGTGCAGAAACGGTCTTGTTCCCCGCGGCCGCTCGGGGCCGCGGGGCGTCACGGCGCGCCGCGAGGTTACTTGGCGGCTTCTTCCGCCGCCTTGCGCTGGTCCGCAGCCTGCTGGTAGGCCGCATCCAGTTGCTGCTTGACGCGGTCCTCGGTCTGCTTCGCCTGGGAGGCTTGCTGTGCGGCCGAGTTCGCCCCGGCGGCCGCCGTGGCCCCGGTTTCCACGACTCCGCATCCGCCGGGCAGAATCACTAGCGCCAGCACCAGCCATGCACGTGTCATGTGCGGCGACTCTACGCGCTTCGGGGCCTGGCGCAACGCCAGTCGGCGCTCGTGGCACTATGTCGCCATGCCCAGGGCCGGCCCGACCCGCCTTCCCCCTGTCACGCAGGCGCGCGTGCGGCGCGGCTACTTCGAGTGCCGCTACGGTCAGCTGCACGTGCATAACGCCATGCCGCCCGGCGGGGGATTCGAGGAAGGTCTGCCGCTGCTGTGCGTGCACGACTTCGGCGCCTCCGGCCGCAGTTTCGCGCCCTTTCTGGCGGTGGCCGGTCACGACCGCTCGGTGTACGCACCGGATCTTCCCGGCTTCGGCGAATCCGATCCCCCCGCCGCCGCCGCGGCCATTGCCGACTATGGTGCAGCACTCGGAGACTTCCTCGATAGCCTGCACCTGCGGCAGGTCGCGGTGCTCGGGTGGCGCGCCGGCACCCTCATTGCCACCGAGCTCGCGCTCAGCCGCCCGGCGCAGGTCAGCCGCGTGATCCTGGTGTCCGTGCCGTTGCTCACGGAGGCAGAGCGTCAGGGCGCCGTGAGCGCAACCGCGCCGGTGCCGGCGCCGGCAGCGGCACCGGCACCGGAGCAACTCCGCGTGCTGGAGGCTGCCGCGCAATATCCTCTGCGCGAGCGCCTGGCCAAGCTGACGCAGCGTGTGCTGGTGCTGCGCCCGCACGACGAGCCGCGGGAGGCGACCGGCCGCGTGCGCAACGCGCTGCCGTCGGCCCGGCTCAGCGATTTCGACACGACTGCAGCTGAGCTGTTCGTCGTCGCAGCGCAGCGGGTTGTTGAAACCCTGCGTGATTTCCTCCACGGTTGAGGGCCCAATGACAGCCCAGGACACCTGATGAGCCTGCGTCCGATGTCGCCGCCGCCCGCCCCCCCGCAGGGCGCAACGGATCTCGACACGACCGCCGAGCTGCCGATACTCGACCCGGCAGCCGAGGCGGTGACCGCCGACGTTCCGCAGGCGCGCAGCGACACCTGGGTCATGCCCCCGGAGGAGCGCACCGCGCTGCTGCAGATGTCGCCGCTGCCCGCAGACGGCGCGCGATCCGAGGCCGCGGTGCAGCTGCTCGCGGCGCAGCTGCGAGACACGCAGGCGCAGCTCGCCGAGCTCGAGCAGGTGCTGGCCGCCACGCGCGCCGCGCTCGACAGCTCCGAGCAGCACGCCGTGGCGCTGGGCGCGCAGGCCGCGCAGCAACAGGCCGGCACAGCGCAACACGACGCCCAGCTCGAGGAGGCGCAGGCCGCGCGCATCGCCGCCGAGCAGCGTGCTGCCGCGACGATCGAACAGCTGGGCGAAGCGCATGTGCAGCTGCACGCCGCCGGCGAGCGCGCCGCGCAGCTGCAGAGCCGTCTCGACGAGCACGCCAGCGCCAGCCGTGCCCGGCATGCGCAGCAGCTCGAGCAGCACGAGGCGCTCACCGCACGCAGCCGCGCGCAGGCCGCGGCGGTGATGGAGGAGCTGCACGCGCAACGCGCGCGCGCGGTGAGCTATCTCGAGTCGCTGCAGAGCATCGAGGTGCGGCGCCAGATGGCCGAAATGCTGGTCAGCGACCTGCACGCCGAGGATGAGCAGCGGGCGGCGGAGCTCGGGCGCGTGGCGCGCGAGCTGGCCAGCCGCGACTCGCAGCTGCGCGAGCGCGAGGCCTCGCTGGCGCAGAATGTCGCGCAGGTCGGGCGCCTCGAGCAGCAGGTCGGCACGCTGAGCGCGGCACTCGCGCAACGCGAGACGCAGCTGCAGGAGGCACGCCAGGAATCGCAGGGCCTGCAGGCGAGCATTGCCCGCCTGCAGGCCGAGGTGACCGCCGCCACCGCGCGCGTGCGTACGCTCGAGGCCGCTGCCGCGGCAGAGCAGGATAACGCCGCGCAGCAGCAGCAGGAGCTGCAGCAGCTGCGGGCCGCGCACAGCGAGCTCAGCACGGCGCTGGAGTTGGCGCGCAGCGAATCCGCACAGCTGCTGGCCGCGGCGCAGGCGCAGGCGAGCAGTGCCGGCGCACGCGCCGCCGAGCTGGAGGCAGAGTTGCCGGAGCAGCGCGAGCGCACCGCGCAACTGGAGAGCACGCTCGCCGCCGAGCAGGCGCGCAACACGCAGCTCGAAGGCGAGCTCACCACCGTGCGCGCGGAGATGGAGGATTGGGGCGGGGTGTTGCTGTCAGCGCAGCAGGAGCGCGGCGGCTACCAGGCGAGCGTTGCCGCGGCCGAGGCGCGCGCGCGGCAGTTTGAGCAGGAGGCGGCCGAGGAGCGCGCAGCCGCGGCTGCGCTGCGCAGCGAATGCGACGCTCTCGGCGCCCGCGTGCGCGAGCTCGAGGGCCATCTGTCGGCCGCCGAGGACACGCTGCATCGGCTCGAGTCGGAAGCGCGCACGCGCGGCGGGCGCCTCGCGGAGCTCGAGAAGTCCACGGCAGTCGCCGACGTGCCGCACGGTGCGACCTACACCGGTGAGTACCCGGCACTGCACGAGGCGGCGCGCCAGGCCACCGAGGGGGGCGCGGCCGCGCTGCCGGAGCCGCCGCCCGACGGCGCGGCGCGGCTGCTGATTCATAGCGACGGCGGCCGCGAGATCGTGCACGTGCTCGGCCGCAAGACCAGCATCGGCCGCACACCGGACAACGACCTGCAGATCGATGCCAAGTACGTCAGCCGCCGCCACGCGGTGATCCTCATCGGGCCGCAGCACGCCATCATCGAGGATCTCAACAGCACCAACGGGGTGCTGGTGAATGGGCGGCGCATCACCCGCCACACGCTCAGGGACGGTGACCAGATCGCCCTCGGGCGCAGCGTGTACCGCTTCGCCGTGCGCAAGAGCGCCGAGAAGCGCTGACAGCCAGCGCCCGCGCCGCTAAGCTCTGCTGCGATCCCGCCCCTCCCCGGGCGCGCAGGTTCTCCACCGGTGGCGAGCCCGTACATCGAAAGAATCCTCAAGGCGCGCGTGTACGACGTCGCCATCGAGTCGCCGCTGGAGGAGGCCGTGCGCCTGTCGCAGCGGCTCGGCAACCGCGTGCTGCTCAAGCGCGAGGACCTGCAGCCGGTGTTCTCGTTCAAGCTGCGCGGCGCCTATAACCGCATCGCGCGCCTGGCGGAGGCGAGCGCGCGGCGCGGCGTGGTGTGCGCGTCCGCCGGCAACCATGCCCAGGGCGTGGCGCTCGCAGCGCAACGGCGCGGCATCGCCGCGCTGGTGGTCATGCCCGAGACCACCCCCGGCATCAAGGTGCAGGCGGTGAGTGGCCTCGGTGCCGAGGTGCTGATGCACGGCGACGACTACGACAGCGCGTTCGAGCACGCCGTGAAGCTCGCGCGCGAGCGCAACCTGGTGTTCGTGCACCCGTTCGACGACCCCGACGTGATCGCCGGTCAGGGCACCATCGCGGTCGAGATCCTGCGCCAGACCGGCGGGGAGCTCGAGGCGATCTTCGTGCCGGTCGGCGGCGGCGGGCTGCTGGCCGGCATCGCGGTGTACGTGAAGTATCTCTACCCGGCGGTGAAGGTGATCGGCGTCGAGCCGGAGGATGCCGCCAGCATGCACGCCTCGCTCAGCGCCGGACGGCGCGTCACGCTCGAGCGCGTCGGTATCTTCGCCGACGGTGTGGCGGTGCGGCGGGTGGGCGAGGAGACCTTCGCGCTGTGCCGCGGGCTGGTGGACGAGATCGTGCTGCTGAGCACCGACGAGATCTGCGCCGCGATCCAGGACGTCTTCGAGGACACGCGCTCCATCGTCGAGCCGGCGGGGGCACTGGCGGTCGCCGGTCTGAAGAAATACGTGGCGCGCGCCGGCTGGCACGGCAAATGCCTGGTGGCGATCAACAGCGGCGCCAACATGAACTTCGACCGCCTGCGTCACGTCGCCGAGCGCGCCGATCTCGGCGGGCAGCGCGAGGCGCTGCTTGCGGTGGTGATCCCCGAGCAACCGGGGAGCTTCCTGCATTTCTGCGAGGTGCTCGGCCGGCGCAGCGTCACCGAGTTCAACTACCGCTACGCCGGTCCCGGCAGCGCGCAGATCTTCGCCGGACTCGCCTTGAGCGATGGCCGCGCGGAGAAGGAGGCGGCGGTGCAGGCGCTGCGCGCGGCGGGTTACACGGTCACCGACATGAGCGATGACGAGATGGCCAAGCTGCACGTGCGCTACATGGTCGGCGGCCACGCATCCGGCATCGCCGACGAGGCGCTGTATCGCTTCGAGTTCCCGGAGCGCCCCGGGGCGTTGCTGAAGTTCCTGCAGGCGATCGGGGTGCGCTGGAACATCACGCTGTTTCACTACCGCAACCACGGCTCGGATTACGGCCGGGTGCTCGCTGGCATCCAGGTGCCGGCCGCGGAGCGGCCCGACTTCCTGCAGCACCTGAACGAGCTGCACTACGCCTACGTGGAGGAGACCGCCAACCCCGCCTACCGCATGTTTCTCGGCGCCTGAGGCGGCGCGTACGCCGCGCGGCCCGCGCAAGCGCCGTCAGGGCGGTTGCGGCCGCCCCTCGAGCAGCCACTCGCGCCAGATCGCCAGCAGCACCGCGAGGATCACCGGGCCGATGAACAGGCCCACCAGGCCGAACGCCGCGAGGCCGCCGAGCACGCCGAACAGCACCAGCAGGAAGGGAATCTGCGCCTCGCGGCTGATGAGGAACGGGCGCACGATGTGGTCGGTCCAGCCGACCACGAGCCCGCCCCACACCCCGAGTGCGACGCCGGCGACGGTGTGGCCGCTGACCACCAGCCACAACACCACGCCGATCAGCAGCGCCGGCACGGCGAACGGAATCAGGCCGCACACCGTGGTGAGCGCGGCGAGAAACACCGGGGCGCCAGCGCCGGCGATCCAGTAGCCGAGCCCGACCAGCACGCCCTGCACCAGCGCGGCCAGCACCAGACCGTAGACCACCGCTTTCACCGTCTGGCCGATGGCGTCGAGGTAACTGTGCACGCGCGGACCCAGTACCTGCTCGAGCAGATCCGCAAGCTGACTGGCAAAGCTGCGACCGCCGCGGTACACGAAGAACAGGCTGACCACGGCGAACACCAGCTTCACGACGTTACGCGTGATGCCGCCGAGCACGTGCGCGATCTGGTCGAAGGAGTGATCGGTCACCTTGCGCAGCTCGAGACCGAGCGCGTGCGGATCCTGCGCGACGCGCAGCGTCAGCTCGCGCAGCTGATCGCCGAGCCACGGCACGCGCAGCAGTGCTGGCGGCCACTGCACCCCGCCTGCCAGCAACTCCTGCGTCTTGTGATAGGCGTGCACCACTTCGAGACGCAGCACCACCGCGAGCCAGGCCAGCGGCGCGATTACCGCCACCGTTACCGCCGCGGTCATCAGCAGCGCGGCGATGATGCCGCGGCCGCCGCAGGCGCGCAGCAGCCGCTCGTAGGCCGGCCAGCTGACGAAGGCGAGAATGGCCGCCCACAGCAGCGGCACGATGAACGGCTCCATGACGCGCTCGCCCAGCAGCACCAGGCCGGCGAGCAGCACCACCGTGATCAGGCGGCGCAGCCAGGGTGCGGAGGCGAAGTCTTCCATCGTGGCCCTCGGGCCGTCATAGGACGCCGGCGGCATCCGCAACAAACATGGTAAGCGTAAGCAGCATGCAGGTGGCAAGCGCGAGCTGACGGCGCAGCGCCAGGTAGGCCGGTGGCAGCTGCGCGTGCAGCACGCGGTGCTCGTACAGCCACCAGCCGCCGTGGCCGACGACCAGCAGGGCGAGGCCGCGCTGACCGCTCAACACCACCGCGGCGGCCGCGAGCACTGCCGGCACTGCGCTGCTGACGCGCGCCGGCGCGCGTGGCAGACGGCCGCCGAGTGCCAGCCCCAGATGCAGCGCACCAACGCCGGCGAGCAGCACCGCCCCCCAGGCGACCGCGATGCGCTGCGCGAGCTCCCGGCTCGCATACGACGGCAGCAGCCCCACGCCCGCCAGACACAGCACCAGCGGCGCCACCGCCAGGTAGCCGGCCCACTCCGCCGTGCTGCCCGCACGGGCGGCGCTGTCGTTGGCAGTTCCCACTGTGTTTCGATCATGCCACGGCCTGCCGCGCCGGCGGCCCTTGACGGCACAGCCCCGGCAGAGGCAGGCTTCGCGCAGCGTGAGGTGTCCGTTCCAACGCCGGCGGTGCGAAGGCTGTGACCGCGTGCGTCGGGACGGTAAAACGGGAAGTCCGGTGCGGATTCGTCCAAAGCCGGCGCTGCCCCCGCAACGGTAATCGAGATCGGGCGGATCACATGAGCCACTGCATCCGTTGCGGGTGCGGGAAGGCGATCCGCCGGAAGTGCCAGCCACTTCAGCTCGAGAGCCCGGAGACCGGCCTCGCGTGATACCGATGGGCGTCGCGGCGGGCGGTGCTGGTTGGGCGGCAGGCGCACGCCGGCCGCGCGTCCAGCTTCTGCAAATGCCACGGGCCCACGGGCACGGTGGGTGCATTTTCAGGAGCCAGTCCCATGTCAACCGGTCTCATTACGCGCCGCGCGTTGCTGCGCGCCGCGCCGTCGCTGTCCCGCCTGCGTCCCACGTCTCTCCTGCCGCTCGTCCTGGCAGCCCTGCCGGCGCTGTGCCGCGCGGCCGAAGCGGATGAGCTGCAGACGGTCGTGATCACCGCGACACGCATTCCCACGCCGCTGCTGCAAGTGGCCAGCAGCATCACGGTGGTGACCGCGGCTGACATCGAGGCGCGGCAGGAGCGCACCTTCGCCGACGTCCTCAAGGACATCCCGGGGCTCAACGTCGTGCAGACCGGCGGACCGGGCGGCGTCACTTCGGTGTTCATGCGCGGCACCAACTCCAATCACACCAAGGTGTTCATCGACGGCATCGACATCAGCGATCCGAGCAACTCCACCGGGGCGTTCGATTTCGGTCAGCTGTTGACCCAGGACATCGAGCGCGTCGAGGTGCTGCGCGGACCGCAGAGCGGCCTGTACGGCTCGGATGCCATCGGCGGCGTGATCAACATCATCACTCGGGCGGGCTCGGGGCCGATGCAGTTCAAGGGCGCGCTCGAAGGGGGGGCCTTCGACACCTTCAACCAGGCCGGGAGCCTGAGCGGCTCGGACGACGCCTTTCACTACAGCGCCAACGTGGGGCACTTCCACGCCGGCGCTGTCCCTGTGACACCCCTGGACCTGCTACAGCCGGGCGAGGTGCGCAACGACGACTACGACGACAACCTGACCCTGTCGAGCAAGCTCGGCTACGACGTCACGCCGAACTTCGAGCTCGGGCTGGTGGCGCGCTATACGGACATTCATCTGCGCACCACTGGCGAGGATTTCAGCAATGTCCCGCCATTCGCAGGTTTTCCGGCGGCGCAGCAGACCCTGGAGGACAGCGAGGAGTACTTCACCCGCCTGACCGCACACGCCAGCTCGTTAGGCGGCCTGCTGGATCAGACCGTGGGTGTCGCCTTCAGCCACGACCGCACCGCCACCGTGCAGCCGCAGACGCCGACGGCTCTCAACACCGGCGAGCGGCGTAAGGCCGACTGGCAGGGCGACATCAAGGTCGTGGCGACTGAGACGCTGGTCGTCGGCGCCGAGTACGAGCGCGACGAGATCAGCCAGCCGATCAACGCCGACGTGCACATCGGCTCCGGCTACGGCGAGCTGCAGTCGCAGATCGGCGAGCACTGGTTCTCGGCGCTCAACGTGCGCTACGACGACAACAGCCGCTTCGGCAGCAAGGCGACCTGGCGCTTCGCGCCGGAGTGGGTGATCGCCGACAGCGACACCAAGCTCAAGGCCTCCGTCGGTACCGGCTTCAAGGCGCCCACCTTAAGCGAGCTGTTCCAGAGCTTCCCGCCGTTTTTCTTTGCGAATCCCAACCTCAAGCCCGAGAGCAGCACCGGCTACGACGCCGGCTTCGAGCAGGGGCTCGATCAGGGCGTGGTGCGCTTCGGCGTGACTTACTACTACAACCGCATCCGCGACCTCATCACCACCGACGTGACCGGAACGACTTACGCCAACATCGGCCGCGCCACCACTGACGGCATCGAGAGTTTCCTCGCTTACCAGCCGCTCAAGCAGCTGACGCTGCGACTCGACTACACGTTCACTGCGGCCAGCGATGATGTGCTGCACGAGGAGCTGCTGCGCCGTCCGAAGCACCGGGGCACTTTCGATGCCAACTGGCAGGCGACCCCCGCGTGGCAATGGAACCTGGATGTGCTGTGGGTCGGCACGTGGGTGGACGGCAACCGCGACTTCTCCGTGCCGCGCCTCGACGCACCGGGCTATACCACCGTTAACCTCGCCACCGGCTACGACCTGAACGCGCGCCTGGCGCTGTTCGCGCGCGTCGACAACCTGTTCGACCGTCACTATGAGAATCCGGTCGGCTTCCTGCAGCCGAGCATTGGCGTCTACGCAGGCGTCAGGGTGAAGCTGTGAGGTGAGGTGCGCCAGGGCGCGCCGCCGGAGTGGTACTCTAAGGCGCGATGAGCGACCCGAGTGACACTCCCGCACCCGGCGCCGCGCCCACCGAGGACGAGCGCACCTGGGGAATGCTCGCGCATCTGTCCGCCCTCGCCGGGCTCGTCATGCCGCTGATCGGCATCGTGATCGGACCGCTGGTGGTGTGGCTCGCGCGCCGCGACCAGTCCGCGTTCGTCGCGGCACACGCCAAGGAAGCGCTCAACTTCAATATCTCCGTGCTGCTCGGCGCGATCCTGTGCACGCTGCTGATGCTGGTGTTCGTCGGCGTGCTGCTCGGCACGGCGCTGTTCATCGCCTGGCTCGTCATGACGCTGATCGCCGCCATCAAGGCGAGCGAGGGCGAGCTGTACAGGTATCCGTTCTCGCTGCGACTGGTGAAATAAACGACGGACGGCCGCGCCCCGCGCAACGCGAGCGCGACGGCGCCCGCGACCTGGGCCGCGATGCGCCCGGCACCGCGGCGGCATGCTCACAGGCAGGAAATGCCTTCTTTTGAAGGCTTTACCTGGATACTGTATAGGCGTACAGTCTTATCATGCGCCGCACGATCATCGGCCGGCATTCCTTCACCGGCCGCGGAGTTCTTTCCAACCCACCCGGACGCTTCGACAAGCAGCAGCTCGAGGCGGTCGACGACGGCTGGTACCAGGACGAGGTCCCCGAGAGCATTCCCACCACGCTCGAGCCGGATCACGCGCGCGAAATCATCACCAGCAACGATTCGCCCGACATTCCCTTTGAACAATCAATCAATCCCTATCGAGGATGCGCTCATGCGTGCGTTTATTGCACGGTTGCTGAAACGCCGGTGCTGATGGGTGATGGGCGCACGCGTCCCATCTCCGAGTTGCGAGTGGGCGATGAGATCTACGGCACGCGCCGCATCGGATCGTACCGCCGCTACGTGAAATCCCGCGTGCTGGCGCACTGGAGCGTCATCAAGCCCGCGTTCCGGACGACACTGCAGGACGGCACCACTCTCATCACCAGCGGGGACCATCGCTTTCTGAGCGATCGCGGCTGGAAGTTCGTAACAGGGACCGAGCAGGGAAGGGCCCGCAGACCGCACCTCACAACATTGAACAAGCTCATGGGGACAGGCGCATTCGCAAAGAGTGTAATTCCGGATGAAGACTACCGCCGGGGTTATCTATGCGGGATGATCCGCGGTGATGGCCATCTACGTACGTTCGACTATCAACGCAAGGATGGCAGCATCTTCAAGGCGCAACGATTTCGGCTCGCCCTATGCGATCAGGAAGCGCTTGTCAGAACGCGCAACTATCTGCTCGACTTTGACATCTCCACCTACGGATCGCTGTTCCAGGCAGCCTCCGGCGCCAGGCGGACCATGCACGCGATCGCCGCCGCATCCTTCATGCGCGTCCAATCCATTTACCGCCTCATTGCCTGGTCGCCCTGTCCGACGACAGAGTGGTCGGCGGGTTTCCTCGCCGGGATATTCGATGCGGAAGGAAGTTTCAGCCAGACTGTCCTGCGTATTTCCAACACCGACCGTGTAATCATCGACTGGATTTGCAAGTGCCTGCGAGCCTTTAACTTCAACTTCGTCGTCACGCACTTTCCGTACGAGCACAGAAAGCCGATCGACGTCGTCAGATTGACAGGTGGACTGCGCGAGCACCTGCGTTTTTTCCACACGGTCGGCCCGGCCATCAGCCGCAAGCTCGACATCGCAGGGCAAGCGGTCAAGAGCAATGCACGTC
>Ga0210394_10000829_pt1 | contig 56457 bp, 46 predicted proteins | sample IncBWC12MmetaG_FD_160121 | JGI IMG/M metagenome (GOLD analysis project Ga0210394, IMG submission 160121) | Forest soil microbial communities from Barre Woods Harvard Forest LTER site, Petersham, Massachusetts, United States - Inc-BW-C-12-M | ecosystem: Environmental > Terrestrial > Soil >...
CGTTACTCCGCCGGTGTGTCGCGTTACTCCGCCGGTGTGTCGCGTTACTCCGCCGGTGTGTCGCGTTAAACTTCCTGATAGCGGCCAACTGACGAGCCGGAGCGCTGGATAGTGCCGGGTGCTCGTCAATTGCGGGAGTCGAGTTGTACTCCTCCTGCCGTGGGCGCCCGGAGTGCACACTTCGGGGAATCATCAACCGGAAAGGTCTCGGGGTGAAGAACCGCGTCCTTCCAGGCGGTGCCCGCCTGCACTCGTGAGAATCTTGAGGGCCAGACCTTCGTGCCGACAGGCGGATGAGGGGGCATACTCGCGCTGAAGTTGAGTGTTTTCATACACTTCCCCCGGCCCGTCACTTCGCAGATCGGCAGACGCGCGTCCCCTCACCCGGCCGGAGCCTGCCCTGAGGAGCGATAGCGACGAATGGGCCCACCCTCTCCCCGCTCGATCGCGGGGAGAGGGTTCTCGATAGGTACCCTCGGTGAGCCTTTGTGCGAAATGCGGACTATTCAGGCCCGGCGACAGACTCGGACGTTGTGTACTTCCACCGTCGCCTTCCAAAGCTCACGATCGGCTTCTCGAACCATCGCCAGGAAACCGCGGCCAGACCGATCGTGACGGCGAGCGCCGGAAGGTTGAGCAGGAGATCGCTCCCCGTGAGGATGCTCGGCCACCGGCCGCGTGCAAAGCCGAAGACGAACCCGGCCACGGCCTCCTGGATCAGGTAGGTGCCGTAGGCGATGATCCCCAGCCGGCGCAGCCACACCCAGCGCGACATTCGAGCCAATGGAGACCGAGGCGCATGGAGCGATAGCAACACCAGGCAGGTGTAGGCGACCGCCAGAGCGGAGTCGTGCGCGACCCATGATGCCCGCGTCCACGGGACATACTCAGTGAGCATCGCGAAGCCGAGACCGGACAGAAAGAGGATCCGCAGCGCGGGCATCCAGCGGATGATCCGCTCGACAGCTCCTTCCTGCCGGACCATCCTGGCGCTGAGGACTCCGAGCAGCAGCGAGTCCGTCCGGCAGAAGAGCAATACCGTCGAGGCGATGCCTCCCTGCCCCGGATCGTAGACAAGGGCGCGCGCGAACGGCGCGGCGACCACGGCGGCGCCGAGCAATACAGGGAGCCAGCGCCGGGAGGTGAATCGGATCACCAGCGGCAGGAGAAGGTAGAACTGCTCCTCCACGGCCAGCGACCACGTCGGCGCCAGCCAGAACGGCCCGAACGTGCCGCGCTTCGCCTGAAGAAAATTCTGAACGAAGGTGGCGTACGACCACAGAGGGAGTTGCGGCCCCAGAGACCAATCCGCGGCCGTGCCGATGTGAAGGTGATAGCGAATGGGGCTCAGCACGACGTACAGCAGCAGCCACGCAAAGTAGATCGGGAAGATCCTGCAGATGCGCCGGCCGTAGAAGACGGAGAAGTAGTTCGGCGCATCCCTCTGGTCGAGCAGGATTCCTCCGATGAGGAACCCGGAGAGAACGAAGAAGAGGTCGACGCCGCTGCTGGTGATGTTCAGAAAGCGGAACAGCAGCGGGGGTGCCCCGACCTCGCAGAGAAGGTAATGCCAGATGAGAACGAGGAGGATGGCCAGGCCGCGGATACCGTCGAGCTCCGGGACCCGGCGGCGATCGGGCTCCGGCAAGGTGGTCATGCCGCGATCATAGCAAGCACGATTTGCAAGGAAGGACGGTACGGCCCCGGCTCGCATTTCTCACGATCTAAGTGAAATCGCCGAGGCTGTGTTTCGTCGAGAGCCTTCTCCCCCGCGCTTTTCAACGGGGGAGAAGGTGCCGAAGGCGGATGAGGGGGCGGTTCTCGCGCTGACCGAGCTAACCAAAACGCTAACCTCACTGACTCGCCGATGCGACGGGAGCGTGCCGGTCGCTGCGGCGCACCACGAAGTGGCGCACGTTCGTCTCCGGCTCAATGAGAAACTCGGAGTCGCGCGGAAGGTTGTGGACCTTCTGGATGTCGGCCCCGGCGTACGCCTTGATGTCGTCGAGAGAGTGCCAGTAGCTGATGACCAGAAACTCCGTGATGCCGTCGTGGCTGCTGGTCATGACGTCCGCGCCGAGGTTGTGCGGAATCTTCTCGATCCTGTCGACGCCCTCGCGATTCAAGTACTCGTAGTATTCGGCGGCCTTCGCATCGGGCACGCGGCCGTGCCACATCCGCGCGATACGTACCTCGGGCGCATCCGCCCCCGTCGCCCCATGGGCGCGCGTGGAAAACGCTGCCAAGGCAAGCAGCACGAGTGCGCCAGACACACCGGCGACGATGGACATCCGCGAGTTGGTCTTCATAAAGAGCTCCTCCGCCGTGAAAGGTTAGCGGATTCCGACTGGATCGGCTTGCGACTCCAGCGGCCGACCGTGCTCCTGCCGAAGATGTGATGGGTGCGAGGTGAACAGTAGGTTCGACAAATGCGCATGGCCGGGCGAAGCTGGCTTGAGATCCCTAGCCCCCGGCTTCCATCCGGGGGAAAATGAGCATCCCAAGTTTGCAGCCCGCTTTAGCGGGCGACAGAAAGAAATCATCGACGCCGGTTTGCTTTTGGTCCCCGATCAGACGGTTCTGGTCCCCGATCAGACGGTTCTGGTTGCCGACCAGAGGGTTCTGGTGGCCCGGACATCCGAGCATCCAGCTCCGCGTCACGCCTCGGGTGGTAGGACCTTCGCGCCGAGGCTCTTCTTGATCAGGATGGGAATCGCGATCAATGCCAGGAGCAGGGCGCAGACGATGGCCAGGCGGCGGAGGGCGTCGCCCTGCGTCATCGTGCCGTTGACGAGGGAATCGGCGCAGTAGGTGAAGACGATGTGTCCGGGGATGGCGCCGAGGAGCGTGGCCCAGAAGTAGTCGCGAAAGCGCATGCGGGCGATGCCGGCGGCGTAGTTCCAGACGGCGAATGGCGGGCCTGGGATAAGGCGGACGATCAGCATGGAGGTGAAGCCGGCCGACTCCACCTGCCGGCGGACGGCGTGGCCGGCGCTGCCGAACTTCTCCAGCAGCCCTTCGCCGAGGAATCCGCCGACGAAGTACGAGGCGACGGCACCGAGCATGCCGCCGGTGATGGCATAGACCGCGCCGAGCTTCCATCCCCAGATCACGCCGGCGGAAATGACGAAGATGCTGGCGGGAATGGCAAAGACGCAGCCCACGGCATAAAGGCCGATGAGCACGAGCGGACCGTACCAGAGTCCGCGCAGCCAGGCGATGAGATCCTTCACGTGCGCCTTCGTGATGTAGGCGCGCAGCGGCGAGAAATAGAGCGCGATGACGCCTCCGGCCAGAACGGCCAGCGTGGCGAGCTTGATGGCGTTGCGTCGATTCATCGGGGTTCTCGGGGGTCGGGAGTCGGGGGTCGGAGGTCGGGGGTCGGGAGTCGTGGGTCGGAGAATGGAACGCTCCGATAGCCCGCATTTCTCACAGTATTGCTTCGCTTCTCGCCACGCCTTTTCGCCGAGAGTCCTTCTCCCCCCGCGGTTTTTTGCGGGGGGAGAAGGTGCCGACAGGCGGATGAGGGGGGCGTATACGCAACATGAACGATCTTGCGCCACTGGCCAGCTGCTTGGAGGCACGAGTCGTCGAGCGCACAACTGACACACGCGTGAAACGCCCCCTCATCCGCCTGTCGGCACCTTCTCCCCCGCAAGAAACCGCGGGGGAGAAGGGCTCTCGACGGGATACAGCATGCCGACGATTCCAGTGAGAGTGTGAGAAATGCGGGGTAGTCGACTCCGGTCTTAACTCTTGTCATGAGGATACTAAAGGTCACGGTTCCGAGGTCAGCGACTCCGTCGCTCGAATCTGGGTAACGAGCGACGGCGCGTCCGGTCCTTTCGGATGCGTCACACCCGACAGCGTCGTAATCGTGGAGCGGCTCCATCGGGCCGGGATGTCGAGCGTGACCTGAATGGTCGACGTCACTGCGGCGTCGGCCGGTGTGTCGAAGATGAGCGCCCCGATGCGATCGACGGAACGGATGAACGAGAGCTCGATCGTGGCCACGGGATGGCCGGCGTGCGGTTCGACCGATCGTAGCGTGGCCCGGGCGGGGATGGTCTTCACGGCATGACCGAGCGAGTCGTAGCAGTCGGTGAGCTGCGCCACCGGAACGGTCCATGACGCACCGATGGTGAGCGGAAAGTTGGCGATGCAGAGGTTGCTGGCCTCGACGCGGAGCGAGCGCTCCACGAGCTCAACCAGCCCGCCCTTCTCGTCTTCGTCCAGAGGCTTGCCGTCGCCGGACGAGACGTCGATGGTCTTCCCCTTCACCACGAACTGCAGGGTCCGGCCGTTCATCGGGCCGAATTGGCTGCCGTTGTCGTCGCCGTGCAGCACGCGGCCGTAGACCCGCCTCGAGTGCACACCAGCGGCGTCGCGCGTGAGAGTCATGTCGGTGTACTCCTCGCGGTCCATCTGGGAGATCCGCTTGGTGGACAACTCCGTCCCATCAACGCCGCGGACCGTGCTCGTTCCGCTGATCTCCAGCTCCGCCGCGCCATGTACGGTCATGCCGGCCGGCGGGTTGATGATCGGAGCGATGCGGACTGTCTCGACGGCGAATGCCGAGGAGGCCAGGATTAGCAGCAGCGCGGCACAGATAAGAGTGTCTGTGCCACATTGAAGAGGAGTGTCTGTGCCACATCGACTCGGCTTTTGTGGCACAGAGTGCCTATGTGGCACAGACACTCCTGTCTGTGCTGCCTCGACTCTGCTCTTGTGGCACGAAGTGCCATGTGGCACAGACACTCCTGTCTGTGCTGCGCGCTTCTGCCTCAGTGCGGAAATCATCAAGCAAGGCTCTCGACGATGATGGCGATGCCCTGGCCGCCGCCGATGCAGGCCGAGGCCAGGCCGTAGCGCTTCTGCCGGCGGCGCAGCTCGTACAACAGCGTCAGGACGAGGCGGGTGCCCGAGGCCGCGAGCGGATGGCCTAGGGCGATGGCACCGCCGTTCACGTTCAGCTTCTCCATGTCGATGCCGAGCTCCCTTGCCACGGCCAGGATCTGGCCGGCGAAGGCTTCGTTGATCTCGATCAGATCGATATCCGGTAGCGACATCCCCGCCTTTTTCAGGGCAATCTTCGTCGAGGGGACGGGACCGATGCCCATGATGTCGGGGTCGCAGCCGGCGATGCCCCAGGAGACGATGCGTCCGAGCGGCTTCTTGCCTTTGGCGTTGTCTGCCGAGGTGACCACGACCATGGCCGCGCCGTCGACGATGCCGCTGGCGTTGCCGGCGGTGACAAAGCCGTCCTTGGCGAATGCCGGCTTCAGTTTGGCCAGCCCCTCCATCGTCGTGTCCGGTCGGAGGTGATCGTCGGCCGTGATCTGCTCACCTTTGCGGCCCACCGGCACCGCTACGATCTCGTCCTGGAGCCGTCCGGCGCCGGCAGCGTCGGCGGCGCGCTTCTGGCTGCACATCGCGAACTGATCCTGCTCCTCGCGCGAGATGTTGTACTTGCGCGCCAGGTTGTCCGAGGTCTGGGCCATGTAAAGGCCGGAGTAGCTGTCGAGCAGCGCCACCATCAGCGAGTCCTCGAGCGCGCCCTGGCCGAGCTTCAATCCTTTGCGCGCGCCGCGGATCACGTGCGGCGCCTGCGACATGTTCTCCATGCCGCCGGCGAGTACGGTGGTGGCCTCATGGAGCTGGATCTGCTCGGCGGCGCTGATGATGGACTGGATGCCGGAGCCGCAGAGGCGGTTCAGCGTAAGGGCCGGCACTTCCTTGGGAACGCCGGCCCTGAGTCCGACGTGACGGGCGCCGTAGATGGCATCGCCAGAGGTCTGCAAGGCGTTACCGACGATGACGTGGTTCACCTCTTCCGGCGCAACGCCGCTACGCGAGAGCGCTCCCGTTGCGGCGATGACGGCGAGGTCGATGGCGCTGATGTCGCTGAACGAGCCGTTGTATTCGGCCATCGGCGTGCGCGCGCCGTCGATGATGACGATGTCTTTCATGTGTCCCCCGTGGAAAACCAGAAACCAGAAACCAGAAACCAGAAAAACCTGGCATCCGTTCTTCCGATTTCAGGCCTGCATTCTGGTTTTCTGGTTCTGCCTTCTGCCTTCTGGTTTCTGGTTTCTGGTTTCTGGTTTCTGGTTTCTGGTTTCGAAAGCTAAAACCCGCGCGGCAACTTCATCCCGAGGTTCTTCACGAGGAAGGCCATCTGATCGGTCGTTTCCTCGATGACCTTCGCGGTCGGCTTGCCGCCGCCGTGGCCGGCGCGGGTCTCGATGCGGATCAACACCGGCGCGTCGCCGGTCTGGGCTGCCTGAATGGCCGCGGCGAACTTGAAGCTGTGTCCGGGCACGACACGGTCGTCCGTGTCGGCCGTGGTGATGAGCGTGGCCGGGTACTTCGTGCCGGGCTTGATGTTGTGGTACGGCGAGTAGGCGTAGAGGGCCTTGAACTCGTCGGCATTCGCGGAGGAGCCGTAGTCGTCGACCCAATAGCGGCCCGCGGTGAACTGATTGAAGCGGAGCATATCCATGACGCCGACGGCCGGGAGCGTGGCGCCGAAGAGATCGGGACGCTGAGTTTCGACGGCGCCGATGAGCAGGCCGCCGTTGCTGGCGCCCTGCACGGCCAGCTTGGCCGGCTTCGTGTACCCGCTCTTGATGAGGTACTCGGCGGCGGCGATGAAGTCGTCGAAGACGTTCTGCTTGTGCAGCTTGATCCCGGCCTCGTGCCACGCTTCGCCGTACTCGCCGCCGCCGCGGAGGTTGGCCACGGCGTAGACGCCGCCCATGTTCATCCAGGTGAGACGGGAAATGGAGAAGCCGGGCGTGATGGAGATGTCGAACCCGCCGTAGGCGTAGAGCAGCGTCGGGTTGTCACCGTTGAGCTTGAGGCCCTTCTTGTACGAGATGAACATCGGAACCTTGGTGCCGTCCTTCGATGTGTAGAAGACCTGCTTGACCTCGTAGTCCTCCGGCTTCATGGCCACTTTGGCGCGGAAGAGGAGCTGCTTCTCGCCGCTGGCGATGTCGTAGCGGTAGACGCTCGGCGGCGTGGCGAAGCTGGAGAAGGAGTAGAACGTCTCGTTGTCGTCTGAACGGCCGTCGAATCCTCCGGCGGTACCGATGCCGTCGAGCTCCACGGAGCGCACGAGCTTGCCGCTGGTGTCGAAGAGGCGGATATCGCTGTGGGCGTCGCGGAGGTAGTCCGCGAGAAAGCGGTGGCCGACGTAACGGACGCTCTGCAGTTTGGCATCGCTCTCTGGAATGATCTCTTTCCAGTTCTCGCGCGCCGGGTTTCGGACATCGATGGCGATGAGGCGGCCTTTCGGGGCCTTCAGATCGGTGCGGAAGTAGAGGACGGGACCGTCATTGCCGACGAAGGAGTAGTCGTTCTCGATCTTGTCGACGACCGTCACCGGCATGGCGTACGGATCCTGAAGATCGCGCACGTGAACCTGATTCTTGGCCGCGGTTCCCGATGAGGTGCTGATGATCAGGTACCGGCCGTCATCCGTGACGTCACCACCATGGTTCCACTCGGGCTGGGCCGGGTCGTAGTAGACGACCACGTCGTCGGACTGCGGAGTGCCGAGCCGGTGGTAGTAGACCTTCTGGTCGCGATTCAGGCTCTGGTAAGCCTTCCCTGCTTCGATGGCTGGAAAGCGCGAGTAGAAAAAGCCCTTGTCGTCTTTCGTCCACGAGATGCCGGAGAACTTGACCCACTTGATCTCGTCGGGGAGCTGCTGGCCGGTAGCCACATCGACAGCCCGTATGACCTCCCAGTCCGATCCGGCCTCGGCGACGGTGTAGGCGGCGTATCTGGCGTCGTCGCTGACATCGACCGCGCCGAGTGCCACGGTGCCGTCTTTCGACCACGTGTTCGGGTCGAGCAGCACACGCGGGGTATCGCCCCACTTGTCGACCGTGTAGAGGACAAACTGGTTCTGCAGGCCGTTGTTCTTCGAGAAGAAGTAGCGGCCGCCGCGCTTGAACGGCGTCGTGTATTTCTCGTAGTTCCAGAGGGTGGTGAGCTGCTTACGGATCGGCTCCCGCGACGGGATCGCGCCGAGGTAGTCGAAGGTGATCTTGTTCTCGGCCGTAACCCAGTCGGCCACTTCCTTCGACGTCCGAACGTCGGTCTCCAGCCATCGATAGGGGTCGGCCACTTTCGTGCCGTGGTAGTCGTCCACCTGATCGACTTTCTTCGTCTTCGGGTAGTCGATCGGCGCGGCAGAAGCGACGAGGGTAACGAGGGCCAGCGCGGCAATCAGGGCGACCGCGGATTTGCGGAGATGCATCAGATGGGCTCCTTCGGTGTGGGATGAGTGGATTCGTGGATCAGTGGATCGATCCGGACTCAGTAGATTAGCCGATCAGCCGAATAGACCCCGATCCTAATCTACTAATCTACTAATCTACTACTCCACCAATCTTCTCCGTGGTAACAACAGAGCAATGCCTGCAAGTTCCACGACGACGATCCAGACGCTTCCCTCGATCCCGAAGAGGCCGCCGGTGAGCCACGGCGCCCCGCGGCCGACTGTCCGCAGCACGCTCCCACTGGAAACGTAGCCGCTCACGTTGTAACCGAGGATCGGGCCGGAGAGAAGGTTCCAGCCGAGATGGATGCCGATCGGAAACCAGAGCCGTTCGTAGCGCGCGTAGGCGAGCGCGAGCAGGATGCCCGCCAGGAACAGGTTCGCCATTGCCAGGAGTGAGAAGGCATTGTTCCCGGCATGAAGCGCGGCGAAGACGAGCGATGAGAAGAGCACGGCCCCGAGGCGATGGGACCGCCAGATCTTCTGGAACGGGTAGCCGCGGAACAGCAGCTCTTCGTGGAAGACCGCGGGAAGATAGACCGCGGCCAGCTCGAACCACGGGAATCCGTTCCCAGCCACGTGACGCAGCCTGGTCGTGAGCATCACCAGGCCGTCCGCCGCGCCGATCAGGAGAATGGCAAATCCGCATCCGAGCAAGGCCTCGCGAACCGCCAGAGGCGCGGGGACGAAGAGCCCGAGCGGCCAGACGTCATGATCGATGACGGCCACGGTTCCCGCGGTCGCGGCGCAGACGCTGAGCAGAGACACCCATTGGCCGAAATAGGCGCCGGCGGCGGCGGTGAGGTGCCCCACCACGAAGAAAGTGGCGAGGTACATGGCCACGAACAGGCTGAGCGCGGCGAGGAGCCGCGCGAATCCGCCGGATTTCTCAGGCCTCTCGATGTTTCCTCCCAAAAAGAAAACGGCGGCCGAAGCCGCCGCTCTCCGAGTGTTATCGGGTCCGGGGGATTATTGCGCGGCCTCGACGATGATGCCGATGTTCTTCGCGCCGCTGGCGCGGGCCATGTCGAGGAACTTGATGGTCGCTTCGTAGTCGACGTCGGGAGAGCCCTGGAAGAAGACCATCTTCGACTGGTTGCCGTGCATGATGTCTCGGATACGCACGGGAAAATCGTTGGGGGTCACTTCATCCTTGTTGATGAAGATGTGGTTGTCCGGCATGAGGCGCAGAATGATCTGATCGTTGATCGCGGACGGAGGGAGGCCCGGGGGCGCCTTCGGCGGAACACGCACGAGATAGCCCATCTGCACGACAGGCGTGATGACCATGAAGATGATGAGGAGCACCAACACGACGTCGACGAGGGGCGTGACGTTGATGTCCGATTTGATTTTGCCGCTGCCACCTACCTGCATCGACCAGACCCCCTATACCTGTCCCGGCGCTTTCTTTGGCTGCGCGATGAGACCGACGTTGTTGAAGCCGACTTCGCGGCAGGACTTCAGCACGTCGAGCACGGAACCATACTTGACTAGCTTGTCGCCCTTGACCGCGATCTCCCGGTCGGGCGTGCGCTCATGGATCTTTTCGAGCTCGCTCTGGACCTGCTGCTTGAGCACGACCTGCGAGCCTAAGTACACGCTACCGTCCGCCTTCACCGAGATCTGGAGCTGCTTCTCGGTGTCGGGCGTCTTCTCCGGATCTTCGGTCACCGGAAGGTTGACCGGCACGCCTTTCTGCAGCATGGGCGTGACGACCATGAAGATGATCAACAGCACGAGACAGACGTCGACGAGCGGCGTGACGTTGATGTCCGAGTTCAGCCCCGCGGAGCTGAGCTTTCCTACCGAGCTATGCCACCGGTGAGTTGCCATGGGTACCGGCTTCCTTCAGCAAGTAGATGGACATCTCCGAGCCGGAGTTCGACATCTCGACCGTGAAGCGGTCGACGCGGTTCTGGAAGTAGTTGTACGCCCAGACCGCCGGGATGGCGACGAAGAGGCCGAAAGCTGTCGTGAGGAGTGCTTCGGCGATACCGGCGGAAACCGAGGCGATACCGCCGCCGGATGTAGCCATCTTGCCGAACGCGTGCATGATGCCGATGACGGTGCCGAAGAGACCGACGAACGGGGCCGTGGCGCCGATGGTGGCCAGAACGCCCAGGTTCTCCTTCAGTTCCGCCACGGTGATCATGGCCGTGCGGTCCATGCCCTGCCGCGCCGCTTCGACCGAGACTTCCGGATCGGTGTAGCGCTTGTCGCGGCGCGCGGCCTCGAACTCGAGCAGACCGGCCGAGATGACCTTGGCCAGGTGCGACTGCTTGTACTTCTTGGTGATGTCGATGGCCTGCTGATAGTCGCCCTTCGTCAGCACGTTCGAGAGCGCGCCGAGGAGCTTGAGCGACTGATTCTTCGCCTGCGTGAAGGTGATGTAGCGCTCGATCATGACCCAGATCGAGTACACCGACATGATGATCATCACGATGACGATGGCCTTTGCCGCCGTCGACATAGAAACCCACAACGCTCCGAAACTCATATCCATGATGCAGTTCCCTCCAATGACGTCCGGACGAGCCGGACGCTCTTAGTTCAGTTTGAAATTGACCGTGAGGTTGAAAATGACGTCCACCGGCTGCCCGTTGAGAGTACCCGGCCTGAATTTCCAGCGTTTGACTGCTTCGACCGCAGCCTGATCGAGGCCGAACGGCAATGGCTTGAGGACGTGGATGTCCGTGACGTCGCCGCTTTTGTTGATCGTGCACTCGACGATGACGATGCCGGCAATACGAGCCTTCCGGGCCACTTCGGGGTACTGAGGCTCAACACGATTGATGGGGACGGGCGCCTTGACGTCGCCGCCGACGCGCAACGGCGCATCCGGTTTGGGCGGAGGAGCCGCGGTGATGACGCCGCCGACCACGCCGCCGACGACACCGCCGGCCACGCCGCCTTCGACACCACCCTCCACGCCGCCTTCCACCCCGGCGTTCGTCGCCGGCGTTGCCACGGGCTGAACCTTCTCAGGCACCGTGGTGGGAGCCATTTCCTGAATGTTCTTCGGCACCTCCACCGGCTTGACAACCTGTGTGGGAGTGGCCGCTTTCGGTGGTGGCGGTGGTGGTGGGGGCGGAGGCGGGGGCGCTGAGGCGACCGAGTATTGCGCCACCTGTGCCGGCGAGTTCATCGGGAACTCGACGTTCCAGATCGCCCCGACGACGACCGCCACGATCACGACCACGTGGAGCGCGACCGAGACCGGCAACGTCAGGATGCGCTGGATTCCGACTTTCTGTTTCCTGGATTCGACGACGGTAGATTCGAACATTGTTTTTGGCCTGTATCGACTGGAACGCGTTTGCGCTAACTCTTCTTCGTAGCCGCGGCCTTTCGTGCGGCGAAGATCTGGATGGCTTTGTCACGGAGGACAACCGCCTGGGCGACGTCGGCCTGACCCTTGACCGGATCAGTCTCCATCAACGCCTGCTGGCGCCAGAGCAGGCTGAGGTAGACGATCGACTCGGCGTAGTCCGGTTTCAGGTCGATGGAGTGCTGCAGGGCCGCCTTCCCCTGGTTGAGGATGTCCAGCTTCTGCCCCAGATCCGCCGGCGGGTTCTTGGCCACCTTCTCGTAGCAGACCACCCCGAAGATGTAGAAGGCCTCCGGGTTCTTGGCGTCGAGCAGCGTGATCTTTTTGTACCAGTTCAGCGACTCGTTGAAGTCGCCCTGTTTGGCGTAGAGGGTGGCGATCGATTTGACCGCTTCGAGGTCGGCGGGATGACCCTGCAGATAGTTGCGGAAGTAGTCGATGGCCTGCGACGTCCGGTTCGCGTTGAGGTACATGTTGATCAGCGCGTCGCGGGCGATGCGATCTTCGGGGCGCTTCTTCAGATAGTTATTCAGCTCGACGATGGCGGCATCGGCGTGCGCCTCGTTCTTCGGCGTTTTGTCATCCGGAACGTACAGCCCGATCTCGGAGTAGCCGACGAGCCGATCGAGATCCGGGAAGCTCGGATCGATCTGCCGCGCCCGTTTGTAGTGCGGGAGAGCGCCCGCGTAGTCTTCTTTCTGATAGGCCTCGTTGGCGGCTTTGATCTCCATCCGCGCCTGGATCTTGGTACAGCCGAGCGAGGAGAGGGCGAGAGTCAGTGCCGCCATCAGGCACAACACCTTTTTCATGAAATGTCTAACTCCAAACGTAGTGGTACGTCGCGGATCGAAAACTGAAGCGAGCTGTCAGGCGCTGTCCGGGGGGTTGGCCGGCCCCCTCCGAGACAATGGCGTGCGACTATACCGATCGACTTTTGCACCGTCAAGGCGTTCGTAACACCTGATACCGAAAGTTTTAGTTGCTTTCATCGCACGTTATTTCCTGCATCTCACGCATGGTTGGACACATGAGGTAGCGCCAACGAAACCATCGTGTCAATAGGTCGGCTTGAACTCCCCGGTCAGCGAGCTGATCGTCTCCCACAATTCGGGGAACAGCGGCTCCCGCGTTCCCTGCTCCAACTGCGCCGCCGGCACGTTCTTCAGCGACATCACCTTGGAGCCGATGACGCGGAAGGCCAGGCGCATGTGCGAGTAGCGCCAGTTGAGGAAGGCCTCATCGTAGTCCAGCATCGCCTGAACGAGCCGGAACATCCCGCCATGCTCGCGGGGCGTGCGCTCGATCTCGATCAGGGTCAGCGACCGCCTGCCCAGAAGCGCCTCGAAAACCGGCCAGACCTGTTTTCCGACATCGAGCAGCCTGGCGAAGCCAGGCGACTCCTGCCCGCTGCCCCGCCCAAGGGAACTGGTCCGGATGACGTGATAGTCGGCGGGCGCCATCGTTTCCAGGATGACGATCTGCTGCCGGAGCAGGTTGATGAGCCGCGCGCAGCGATCGAGCAGGTCGGCGGCCAGGGAAAGGTCGTCGCCGCGCAGCAGCTCCACGACGCGGCCGATCTCGTAGTCGATATGGTGCAGCCACAACTCCGCCGTCTGGTGGGTGACCTGAAAAAGGCGCTCCTCGGGATTCGAGAGCAACTCGACCGGTTTCTGCAATTCGAGAAGCTCCGGAACGCGGACGTAGCGTTCGTAGTCGCTCTCGCCGCGGCCTTCGAGGATGGGGCCTGTGTGTATACCCAAGATGGTGCTCCTGTGGTTGCGGTCTCGCGGTAGCGCAGTCTCGGGGTCTCGCGGTCTCGTGGGTCAAGAAACCACCGCGAGACCTCGCGACCCCGAGACCTCGCAACCGCGCTACACCAGCTCCAGAATGTGCCCGAGCTTCTTCTTCTTCGCCTCGAGATACTTGCGGGTGTCGTTCGAGGGGGCGATCTCGAGCGGAACACGCTCGACGATCTCCAGACCGAAACCCTCGATGGCAACGTACTTGGCAGGATTGTTCGTCATCAGGCGAATCTTGCGGACGCCGAGGTCGCGCAGGATCTGCGAGCCGGTGCCGTATTCGCGGATGTCCCCCGGGAAGCCTAGCTTCTCGTTCGCTTCGATCGTGTCGTGGCCCTGCTCCTGAAGCTCGTAAGCCTTGAGCTTGTTCAGCAGGCCGATGCCGCGCCCTTCCTGCAATAGATAGAGGATGACGCCCTTCCCCTCCTGCGAGATCAGCTCGAAGGCCCGGTCGAGCTGGTCGCCGCAATCGCATCGGGCTGAGTGGAACACGTCGCCGGTCAGGCAGGACGAATGGACGCGGACGAGGATCTCATCCTGCTCGGCAATCTCCCCCATCACCAGGGCCACGTGCTCCTCGCCGGTGATGTCGCTCTTGTATGCGTGAACGCGGAAGTCGCCGTACGGGGTCGGCATCCGCGGGGAAGCCATGCAGTGGACGTGCTTCTCGGTCTGCATCCGGTAGTGGATGATGTCGGCGACCGAGATGATCTTCAGGTCGTGCTGGATGGCGAACTCGCGCAGATCCGGGAGCCGCGCCATCGTCCCGTCCTCGTTCATGATCTCGCAGATGACGGCGGCTGGAGTCATGCCGGCGATCATGGCCAGATCGACCGAGGCTTCGGTCTGGCCGGCGCGCTTGAGGACGCCCCCTTTCTTCGCCCGCAGCGGAAAGACATGGCCGGGGCGGAGCAGATCGGCGGGCCTGGTGCGCGGATCGATGGCCACGCGCACCGTCTCGGCACGGTCGCGGGCGGAAATCCCGGTCGTGACCTTCCCGCGCGCTTCGATCGACACGGTGAAGGCGGTCCCGTAATTCGACGTGTTGTGCTCGACCATCAACGGCAGGTCGAGCTCCTGGCAGCGCTCCTCCGTCATGGCCAGACAGATCAGACCGCGGCCGAAGCGGGCCATGAAGTTGATCGACTCCGGTGTCACCTTCTCGGCGGCGATGCAGAGATCGCCCTCGTTCTCGCGATCTTCGTCATCGACGATGATCACGACCTCCCCGCGGCGGTACAGCTCAGCGGCCTCGTCGACTGTGGCAAAGGGCATGGGGGGATTGTATCAGTGGGTCGTTTGACGGGAGTCGGGTGTCGGAGCCTTATCTACGACTCCCGACCCCCGACTCCCGACCCCCTTCATCCAGACACCTTAAAACTCTGCTCCACCGTGTAGGACTGCTTCGAGACGGTATCGACGATCTTCATCTTCAGGATGTAGTCGCCCGGCTTGAGGGCCGGCTTGACTTCGCCCATCGGGATCGCGCTGATGATGGCGTAATGGCCCGGGCCTGGCGCGCCCGTGAGCGGAAGCGCCGCGGCGTCGCTGAGCGGCGCGCTGATCGTCTTCTTGTCGGGGCCGCCGGTCAGGTCGAGCTTGAACTGGAGCTTCGGCAGGTTCGTGGCCGCGTCGATGCCGGGGTTGTTGATCTCGACGAAGTAGTTCAGTTCGTCGCTGGCCTTGAAAATCAGGTTGCCCTTCGGAACGATCTTCAGTTTCCCGAAGGCGAACGGCGCCTTCGGGGGCTCGGCCGTTCCGAGCTCGTAGACGTTGTCCGAGAGAATCATGCGTGACGTTCCGACGGATTCCTTCGACAGACCTGCCACTTCGATCGGTCCGGAGGTGACGAGCACCGGCGCGCCCCCCTTGGCCAGGCCGACGATGGCGGTGTACTTGCCCGGCTGGAGCGTCAGCGTCTTGTCGACAAAGAAATCGGTTCGCGAAGCCGTCAGCTTGGCCGGATCTTCGAAAGCCGTCACGCGCGTGCCGGACGCATCTTCGATCGCTCCGAAGATCGTGTCGGCGCCGTCTGAAGCGACACCTGCCGACCCCGGTACATACACTTGAACCGGCACGAAGGGATCGCCCGCCGGAGAGACGAACTCGGCATAGGCGAAGGCCGCACCGTGATCGTTCGCCTTGCCGGCCTTGGCTTCCGCGAGGGCCGCCTCGAGCGCAGGCGTCTTGACACCGGCGACCGGTGCCACGGGCTTCGCCACGGGCGCCGCACCGCCGGCCTGGAAGGTCGGCGCCTTCGTCAGCGTCGGTTGTGTGATGAGGCCGCTGATGATGCGCTGCTGCGCCGCCGCCAGGTCTACCGGAGGTATCTGCAGTTTGAAGTTGCCGTCGTTGTATTGATCGTGGAACGACATCTCGACGTGGGGAGAGCCGAAGAGCTTCTGTGAGACCTCGCCCTCATACGTCCAGACCATGTCCGGGGAGTTGGTGGATTGAAACGCGCTGCCAACCTCGGAGTTCCTCATGTCGGACCGTGTATTCGACTGACCATTGGAGGTGTTCGTTCTTCGAATTGCCTTGGTGGGCGCACCAAAGAGGATGAGGATGCGGCCGGGGTCGGTCATCGAGCCCTTGAGGCGACCGTGGCTGAGCTGGTCGTCGGCAACCTTCACGCGGGCGTCGAAGTCCTCGTGGAATTCGTTGCGCGGTGTGGCCGGTGTGGGATCGCGGCGTGCCCAGAAGAGCTCGATGAAGGCATCGGCCTCGACATCGGTCTGGACCGCCTTCCATGCCGCCTTCTCCTCATTGGTCATGAAATACGACGCCGGTCCCTTTCCCCAATCGACGTGGGCGGTCGAGAGCGCGGCGAAGGCGCTCGTGGCCGCAGCGGCGACAAGGACGGCGGCAATCAGCAAGTTGCGAGTTTTCATCAATTTCTCCACTTGAGTGAATCGCCCGACCGAAACATCGCACGATCGGACCTATTCCCCTCGGGCGAGGGCTCACTCACCGTCGAATTTCTCCATCTCGTCGTACAACTTGTCCATCTCGGCGTCGATCTCTTCCTGTTTGATGACGCCTTTGCGGACCAGCAGCGCAGCGATGCTGTGCAGCAGGATGCTGTTCTCCACGATCATCTGCTCGAACTGTTCGTCGTCATCGCCACCATTGCCTTCGCGATCGATGTCGTCCATGCCGTGCGCCTCCTTTCCTGCGCGGTGAGGATGTACCACAAAATGCGAGCTTTCGCGCGCGTTGTCGGTTGTCGGTTTGTCGGTTGTCGGGGGTTGTCGGTTGTCAGGGTGCGCCGGGGGTCGATGATTGGGCGTTGCGGCTGGCAACCAGACAACCATCAACCGACAACCGACAACCCGCGCGCACCGCGCAATACAATCGCGCCCATGAAACGACTTGCCGTTCTCGCCCTGCTTCCCTTCCTTCTGCTCGCCTGCTCGAAACAGGAGCCTGCTGCTGCGGCTGCCGCTCCCGTGGCGATGAAGGTGGGCCTCCTCACTCCCGGCTCCGTCAACGACGGGGGCTGGAACGCGATCGCTTACGAAGGGTTACAGCAGATCCACAAACAGCTCGGCGCGGAGATCTCCCACCAGGAGACGAAGACTCCGGCCGAGTTCGAAGAAGGCTTCCCCTCCTACGGCGCGAAGGGGTTCGATCTCGCCTTCGGCCACGGCTTCGAGTTTCAGGACGCCGCCATCAAAGCCGGCAGGCAATACCCGAAGACGATCTTCATCACGACCTCCGGCAGCTCCGTCGCTCCGAATGTCTCGCCGATGGTGTTCCAACTGGAGCAGGCCACCTACCTCCTCGGCGTAATCGCCGCGCGCGAGTCGAAGACCGGCAAGGCAGGCCTGGTCGGCGGCATCAATCTCCCGTCGATCGCCTCGACATTCCTCGCCTTCAAAGCCGGCGCGCAATCGGTGAACCCGGCGTTCGAGGTAAAGGAGATCTACACCGGGAACTTCGACGACGTCGGCGCGGCGAAACTGGCCACGCTGTCTCTGATCAACGCCGGCTGCGACTTCATCTTTCATCAATCCAACGAGGCAGGCCGCGGGGTGTTCCAGGCCTGCCAGGAGCGCAAGGTCCGCTGCTTCGGCTCGAACAAGAATCAGAACGACATGGCTCCGGACGTCATCGTGGCCTCGGCGGTTCTCGACGTCCCGGCCGCCTTCGTCTACATGGCCACGTTGGTTCACGACCACAAGTTCCAGCCGCACGTCTACTGGCTCGGCATGCGCGAAAACATCGTCTCGCTCGTCTGGAACGAGAAGCTGAAATCGGCAATGTCGGCGCAAACCGTCGCCGAGGTTCAGCGCATCGAGGGCGACATCCGCTCCGGCAAGTTCGAGGTGCCTCGCGGCAAGTTCTGACGCTCGTAGCGCCGTCGGCTCGACGGCTGGACCGCCAGCGCCTGCCCTGAGCAGAGTCGAAGGGGCTCGCTGGCGGTCTTCGTCCGCGAGATCATCGCCGCCGAGCCGGCGGCGGTCCAGCCGGCGGGCCGCCAGCGCTACTACACTCACCGCTCATGCGCCTGTCGCACATCACCAAGCGCTTCGGAGCGAACGTCGCGGTCGATGACGTCTCGCTCGATTTCGCCCCGGGCGAGATCGTCGGTCTCGTCGGCGAGAACGGCGCGGGGAAGACGACGCTCATGTCGATCGCCGCCGGCGAGATGGCGGCGGGCGCGGGGAGCATCGAAGACCCTGCCGTGACCGGCGTCGTCCACCAGCATTTTCTTCTCGTCAGCGAATTCACCATTGCCGAGAACCTGGCGCTGGCGATGTGGGGCCGCGATGCCGGGGAGATCATCCGCGACTCCGGAATCGAGCTGCGCGACGTGCAGCGCCGCGTTACCGATCTCTCCGTCGGCGAAAAAGCAAAGCTCGAACTGATCAAAGCGATCGCACGCCACCCGCGGTTTCTCATCCTCGACGAGCCGACCTCCGTGCTGGCGCCTACCGAGGCGCGGGAACTGTTCGGCGTCATGAGACGCCTCGCCGCCGTCGGCGCGACGGTCGTCTTCATCAGCCACAAGATCCCCGAAGTGCTGGAGGTAGCCACGCGCATCGTCGTCATGCGGCGAGGCAGGATCGTGGCCGACGGCGTTGCGATGACCGCGGAGGAGCTGGCGGAGAAGATGGTGGAGCGGCGAAGTTCCGCAAACTCATCGGCTGCCTCAGACGGTCGCCGCCGAGCCGGCGGCGGTCCAGCCGGCGAGCCGCCTGCGCTACGACGCGACGGCCTCTCCGTCCATCGCGGTGAGATCGTGGCCATCATCGGCGTGGCCGGCAACGGGCAATCCGAGCTCGCGGCGAAGCTACGCGACTCGCTCCGCGGCCACGTCGCGCACATCCCGGAAGATCGCGCCCGCGACGGGCTGATCGCCGAAATGACCATTGCCGAGAACATCGCGCTTGCTGAGCCCCACTGGCGTCCCCGCGCCGCCGCGCAAAGGGCCGCAGCGCTCATCGAGCGCTTCCATATCCGCGCGCAGTCGCCGCTGCAGCGCGCCGGCTCGCTCTCCGGCGGTAACCAGCAGAAGGTCATCCTCGCGCGTGAGCTCGAGCGGCAGCCCGAGATCATCGTGGCCGCCGAGCCGACCCGCGGCCTCGATATCGAAGCGACCCGTTTCGTACGCGACGAACTGCGCGCGGCCGCTGCCCGAGGGGCCGCCATCCTCCTCATCACCTCCGATCTCGACGAAGCATTCGACCTGGGTGATGCCATTCACGTGATTTATCGAGGGACGCTGAGCGCGAGGCTGACGCCTGGTGAGGCGGCAGCGCGGGCGCCGATGCTGATGGCGGGGGTCGGGAGTCGGGAGTCGGGGGTCGGAGCATGAGGGCGAACCGGCCTCTCCGCACTCTCCGACCCCCGTCGTCCGACTCGCGACTCCCGAGCGCCAGGCTGACTCCGGGTAAGGCGGTTACGCGGGCCCTGATGCTGATGGAGGGGGTGAGGAGTTGGGAGTCGGGGGTTGGAGCATGAGGGCGAGCCGGCTTCTGCGCACTCTCCGACCCCCGACCCCCGACTCTCGACTCCCGCGGATCGCCATCGGCATCACCGCCGCGCTTCTCTCTCTTCTCCTCCTCGCGCTATCCGGCCTCGCCTTTGGCCACACACCCGGCGAGCTGCTGTCGATTCTCATCAGGGGCTCGGTCGGTTCGAAGTTCGCGCTGGAAGGAACGCTACTCAAATCCGTCCCACTGTTGTTCACCGGTCTTTCAGTCGGGATCGCCTTCCGCGCCGGCGTCTGGAACATCGGCGGCGAGGGGCAGTTTCTGGCCGGTGCGCTCGGTGCGTTTCTCGGCGCGCGCTACGGTATGGTCGCGGCGCTGGCGGCCTCCGTGATCGCCGGCGCGCTCTGGGCGTCGATCGCCTCGGCCATGCGGCTTTGGCGAAACGCTCCGGAGGTGCTGACGACCATTCTTCTCAACTTCATCGCCATCCATCTTCTTGGTTATGCCGTCAACGGGCCGCTTCAGGAAGCGAGCGGAAAGTACCCGCAGAGCGACGCCGTGCCTGCCGCCGCGATGTTGCCGCCGCTCGGCGCGGACGAGCTGCACGCCGGCATCGTCATCGCCATCGTCGCCGCGATCGGCGCGTGGTTCCTCCTCTATCGGACCGCGGAGGGGCTGCGGCTGCGGGCCTCGGGATTCAATCGGTCCGCGGCCAGATGGGCCGGCGTCAACGTCGATGCACAGCTCGTCCGCGCCATGGCCATCTCCGGCGCCATGGCCGGCCTGGCGGGAGGAATCGAGCTGCTCGGCGTCACGCACCGGCTCTTCGAGCGCTTCGCCGCCGGCTACGGCTATGCCGGCATCGCCGTGGCGCTCCTAGCGCAGCTCCACCCTCTCGGCACGCTGGCTTCCGCGTTCTTCTTCGGAGCATTGACTACCGGTGCGGGCGAATTGCAGCGAACCGCGGGGATCTCCGCGACGGTGGCGACGCTCGGACAGGCCATCGTGATCCTGACGATGATCGCGCTGACGAGGCGAAAGAACGTATGACCCACGCCCTCCTCGCCGCGATTCCGCTGGCCATCGTCGCCTCTACGCCATTGCTGCTGGCTGTTCTCGGCGAACTCGTGGTCGAGCGCGCGGGAATGATCAACCTCGGCATCGAGGGAATGATGTTGACCGCGGCGATGACGGCGGTGGTGACCACACAACTGACCCACAGCCTGATCCTGGGCTTCCTCGGCGGGATTGCGGGCGCGGCACTGGTGGGAGCGCTCTACGGTCTCTTCGCACTTCGCCTGGCAGCCGATCAAATCGTCACCGGCACGGCGATCGTGCTCCTCGCGCAAGGGCTGACGGGGTTCGTCTACCGCGAGTTGCAGCAGAACGCGATCTTCAACCAGCCGATCCCGCCCCTCACATTCGACGCCGTCGTTCCGCTCGCATGGATCGTGATCCCGATGGCGCTCGGCCTGCTTCTGTGGCGCACGCGATTCGGCCTTCGACTCCGCGCCTGCGGCGAGCTGCCCGCGGCGGTGACGGCGAACGGCGCCTCGGTGTCGATGCACCGCTGGACGGCGCTGGCGATCGAGAGCGTGCTGACCGGCATCGCCGGCGCATATCTCTCCCTGGCGTTGTCGAGCGGCTTCGCCGAGAATATGGTGGCCGGCCGCGGCTTCATCGCCCTGTCGATCGTGATCTTCGGCCGCTGGAAACTCAAAGGCGCACTCGCCGGCACGGCCGTCTTCGGCATCGCCGCGGCGGCGCAATACGCGATGCAAGCCAGCGGGCGTGGACTACCGTTCCACCTTCTGCTGGCCGTGCCGTACGTCGTGACACTGTTGATCCTCGGAGGCATCGCCGGACGGGTGCGGGCGCCCGAGAGCCTCGGGAAGACGTAATCCGCAGAACTACCTCCCCCACTCGCCGAGCGAGTCCCACACGCTGGCAAGGCCATTCGCACGCTCCGCGGTTTCCCGCCGCGGCGTCGACGACGCCAGCACCGCGGCGATCGCCGGAATCACATCCGGCATGGCCCTGTGGAGCGACTCTTCGTGATCGGTGAGAAAGCGCGTTGAGACCTTCCCCTCGCGAAATGCCGGTTGCGAAATCACACGCCGTAGCCAGGAGATATTCGTCTTCGTCCCCAGGACGACGTAGTCGCGTAGCGCGCGATCGAGTCTGTCGATGGCCGCGTCGCGCGACTCGGCGTAACAGATCAGCTTCGCCAGCATGGGATCGAAGCTGACGCCGATCTCCGTCCCCTGGGACACGCCGGCATCGACGCGAACGCCCGGGCCGGACGGCTCGCGATACAGGGCAATCTTCCCGCTCTGCGGAAGGAAACGGTCATCGGGATCCTCGGCATAGACGCGCACCTCGACGGCGTGGCCGCGCTGCTGCAGATCCTCCTGCCGCCATGGCAACGGTGCGCCGGCGGCCACGGCGAGCTGCGCGCGGACGAGATCGACACCGGTCACTTCCTCCGTGACGGGATGCTCGACCTGCAGGCGCGTATTCATCTCGAGGAAGTAGAACTCGCCCTCGGGCGTAACAATGAACTCGACCGTGCCGGCGCTGCGATAGTCGACGCCGCGCGCCGCCGCCACGGCCGCCGCGGCCATCCGCTGCCGCAGGCTGGCGCTGTAGCGCGGCGCCGGCGTCTCCTCGATCACTTTCTGATGCCGCCGCTGAATGGAGCAGTCGCGCTCGAAGAGGTGTACGACGTTTCCGTTCCCGTCGCCGAAGATCTGAAACTCGACGTGGCGCGGCTCTTCGATGTAGCGCTCCAGGAGCAGCCGGTCGTCGCCGAACGATTTCTTCGCCTCGCGGCGCGCCGACTCGACGGCGGCGCGCAGGTCGCCGGCGGATCGGACGATCTTCATCCCCTTTCCGCCGCCGCCCGCGCTGGCCTTCACGATCAGCGGATAGCCGACATGCGTCGCCTGCGCGTCGAACACCTCGATGCTCTGGTCCGCGCCGTCGTAACCCGGCACGACCGGAACACCGAGTCGCTGCATCAGGTGGCGCGACTCCGCCTTCGACCCCATCGCCGCGATCGAGCTCGCCTTCGGTCCGACAAAGACGATCCCGGCGTCATCGCACGCCGCGGCCAGCTCCGCGCGCTCGGAGAGAAACCCGTAGCCGGGATGGAGCGCCTCGGCCCCGCTGCGCCGGGCCGCGTCGATCACGCGCCCGACGTTGAGATACGTCTCCCGCGCATCGCCGCTACCCAGGGCCACGGCATCGTCGAAATACCGCCTGACATAGCGGATGTCGTCCGCTTCCGAGTAACCCAGGACTGATTCGATTCGAGCCTCGCGGCACGCGCGGGCGATGCGGACGGCGATCTCGCCGCGGTTGGGGACGAGGAGGCGACGGACCATCGCGGGGGTCGGGGGTCGGGAGTCGGGAGTCGGGGCAACCCGCGTACGAGCTGTCATCGTTTCTCCGACCCCCGACCCCCGACTCCCGACTCCCGGGTCCATGGCGCCTTCTCCTTCTTCAGGAACGCCCCCATCCCACCCTGCCCCTCTTCGCTCACCCGGCGCGAGGCGATGGCCTCGATCGTGTACGGAATGGCGTCGATCGGCGGGTGCGCGGCGACGTAGGCAATGAGTTTCTTGCACTCCCGCACGGCCTCGGGACCTGATGTCTTCAGTTGGGCGATCGTCTCCGCGACCGCGGCATCGATGTCATCGACGATCCGGTGGACGAGTCCGATTCGCTGCGCACGCTCAGCGTCGAAACGCTCGCCGGTCAGGAAAAGGGCGCGGGCGTGCGTCTCACCAATCTTGGCGATGACATATGGCGATATGACCGCGGGAAGGATGCCCAGCTTGACCTCGGATAAGCCGAACTTCGCATCGCGCGTGGCGACGGCGATGTCGCAGACGGCGACCAGGCCCACGCCGCCGCCGATAGCCGCCCCCTGAATCCGGCCGATGACCGGGAGCGGGCACTCGTTCATCAGGGCATACATACGCGCCAGCAGCGAGGAGTCGCGGACGTTCTCCTCGCGCGTGTAGCTGACCATTCGGGACATCCAGTTGAGATCGGCGCCGGCGCAGAAGTTCTGACCGGTGCCACGCAACACGACTGCGCGCGCCGTCGACGCGCCAAGTCCACCGAAAAGGTCGACCGCCTCCGCGATCAACTCGTCGTTGAACGCGTTGTGGATGTCGGGCCGGTTCAGCGTGACGGTCAGCACCCCGTCCGCCTCGTCGATGAGAAGCGTTTTGTAGCTCATGCGGCGGAAAGCCTATCCGCAGATGGCGCAGATGAACACAGATAAGACCGTCCTCAAATCTATGTCATCTGCGTCCATCGCGGATCAATGCTTCGCAGACGGCCTGCGCGGTGTCGACTTGAATGTGTAGGTCGGCGTCACCGTGTATACCCCGGTCGCGCCGGCGGCGCCGCTGGCCTGGACCTGTATGGAGAACTGGACGTCCGGCGTCGGCGAGGCCGAGCTGCTGATGGATGTACTCAGCGTGGCCGAGCTGTTGGCGGCGATGGTCTGCGTAACCGTGGCCGAGGCTCTGCTCGATAGCGTCACCGTGAGCGGGGTGTCGGTCGCCGCGACGATCACAGACACCGGCGAGAGCGAGTTCGACGAGAAGTTGAACGTATCGACGTCGGTCGCGGTGCAGATCTTGGCGGTGAACTCCTTGCCGCTGGCGAGATCGCCGACTGGACCGTAGTTCGCGAGACAGGGCGCTCCGGCGTTCATGACCACGACATAATCCTGCGTCGATGAACGTGCGTCACCGATGGCGCCATGGACCCTGACGTGATAGGTGCCGGCGATGGCGTTGGCGATCTCCACCTCTTCGGTTGTATCGACGTGATTCGGAGCACGCGTCGCCATTGCGGTCGGATTGCTCAGGCTTAGCACGTACGGAAACACGGTAGTCCCGGTGGGATCGACGACGGTGAGGTCGAGATCGTTGACGAGTGTCTTGTCGGCGATCGGATCGTCGTCCGGAACGGTCGGGTCGGGCGTGAGCAGGACCTCGGGATCGAACCACCCGAGGACGACGCGGAACTTGGCCGTGGCAGGCAGGGTGATGGGGATGTCGACATCCTGCCCGTTCCCGATCGTGCCGGTGCGGATGCGCGAGCCGGTGCCGGCGTCCGCGAGCATGAGATCGACCGAGGCCTTGGCGTCTGCAAGCCCGAAACCGAATGTGTAGTCAGGTCCAGCCGGACCGAGATCGTCGGCGCCGGCGATGATCAGCGTCTTGAGCATCGCTGCGTTGGGGGTAGAGCCAAATGTCCGGCGGTATTGCTGCGCCAGCAGTCCTGCGATGCCCGTGACCACCGGGGTGGCCATCGAGGTGCCCTGATCGATAGCGTAGCTGTTGTTTGGGAACGTCGAGAACTGGTTGACGCCTTTGGTCACGACTTCCGGCTTGATTCGGCCGTCGGTCGTGGGACCGTGGGAACTGAACGAGGCGATGGTGGCGCCGTCTGGCTCGAGTGCGCCGACGGTGATCGAGTTCTTCGTGCTGGCCATCAGGCCGATGGTCGTGGTGGCCGTGTGCGTGGCGTGCTTCGTCCTCTCGCAATACGTGAGTCCGGCCGAGCAATTAAACGGCGCGGCGCTCGGACAGTCGGTGCCACTGCCGTTCTGCGAGTAGCAGAAGGTGTGCGAATCGATGTCGTTCGTGTCGTAATCGAAGTGCTTGTGCGGCGACCATGGCAATGTGAGCACCGGAGTTCCGGACCCGGCATCGTTGCCGGCGGCGTGGGCGAAAAGCGGCGTACCGGTCAGGCGCGAGATGGCGTCATACGGCTCGGACTCCAGACCGCTGTAGGCGCCGTAGGCGTCCTCGTTGCCATACCACGCGCACGGTTGGTTCGAATTGCAACTGTTGTCGTATTGCCAGCTCAGGGCGAAGTCCCAGGAGTTGTTGTCGGCGACGCTTCCGAACGTCGCGGGCTGTAGCTTATCTTTGAGCAGCACCGAGAAGTCGACGCCCGCGTCGAAGGCGTGCTGGGTTGCCGCCGGCGCCATCCCTTTCGCGGCGGGATTCAGACCCGCGGCGATAGCCGTGCCTGAGGTATGCGTGGCGTGATCACTGATCGTGCTGCTGGCGCTGAAGTGGCTGATCAAGCGTCCCTGAAATTCCGGGTGAGCCACTTCTGGAGGACCCTCAGGCTCAAACGTTGAAAGCACCACGCCGTCGCCAGTGAGGTCGTACGGCGCGGAGTAAAGCGGCGTGACGTGTGAGACCATCGCCGCGACGGCATTGAGGCTCTTCGGATGAAGGGGAGGACCGTAGACGCCGAAGACGCGCTCATCGTTCGCCAGATCCGTCACGGCGCTGGGCGGCACCCTCACTGTCAGACGCTGGGGATTCTCGTACGCGAGGGCGAGCGGTGTCTCGATCGTTCCCCCGACCGCCTCGATGGCGCTCTGCGCCTCTTCGAACGTCACCTCCTGATGAAACACGATCCGGAGCCGCGCGAAGGCTTTTCCCTGCGCTGCCTCCGCGTAGGCGGCACGCGCAATTTTGTGCGAGGCGTCGTACGCCTTCAACGAGCGGATGCGTGCGTCGTTCGGGACCGTCACACCGTCGCGCATGCGCACGAGGTAGCGATGATTGGCCAGCGGCTGCTGGATCTCGATCCCCTGCGCGGCAAGCTCGGCGCTGGCGGCCGCATCGAGAGGGACGGCGCTGTCGAGGATGTAGTGGCGCGCGGGAACGAGGTCACGCGGCGCTGGTAACGCTCCCGCGAACATCGGGACAAACAGCAGGACGAGAGTAGCTACGAGATGGCGGCGCATATCTGGGATCTGTATCTCCGTTAGTTACGACGCTCCAATTCTCCCGGGCATCAGTGCTTCGCCGACGGCCTGCGCGGTGTCGACGTGAATGTGTAGGCCGGCGTCACCGTGTACACCCCGGTCGCGCCGGCGGAGCCACTGGCCTGGATCTGTATGGAGAACTGGACGTCAGGCGTCGGCGAGGCCGAGCTGTTGATGGATGTGTTCAGCGTCGCCGAGCTGTTGGCGGCGATGGTCTGCGTAACCGTGGTCGAGGCACTGCTCGCAAGCGTCACCTTCAGCGGGGTGTCGGTCGCGGCGACGGTCACCGACACCGGCGAGAGCGAGTTCGACGAGAAGTTGAACGTATCGACGTCGGTCACGCTGCAGATCCTGGCGGTGAACGTCTTGCCGCTGGCGAGACCGCCGAGTGTGCCGTAGTTCGCGAGGCAGGGCACGCCTGCATTCATGGCAACGACGTAGTCCTGCGTAGCCGAACGCGCATCACCGATGGCACCGTGGATTCTGACGTGATACGTGCCGGCGATCGCGTTGGCGATCTCGACCTCCTCGGTCGTATCGACATGGTTGGCAGCGCGCGTCGCCAGCGCGGTCGGATTGCTCAGGCTGAGAACGTACGGGAGCACGGTAGCCCCGGTGGGATCGACAACGGTCAGGTCGAGATCGTTGACGAGCGTCTTGTCGGCGAGAGGATCGTTGTTCGGATCCGGGTCGGGCGGGATCAGGACCTCGGGGTCGAACCACCCGAGGACGACGCGGAACTTCGGCGTGGCAGTCAGAGTGACGGGGATGTCGACGTCCTGACCGTTCCCGATCGCGCCGGTGCGGATGCGCGAGCCGGTGCCGGCGTCCGCGATGATGAGATCGACCGAGGCTTTGGCGTCGGCAAGGCCGAAACCGAAGGTGTAGTCAGGACCGGCCGGGCCGAGATCATCGGCGCCGGCGATGATCAACGTCTTGAGAATCGCCGCGCTTGGAGTCCTGCCGAACGTCCGGCGGTACTGCTGCGTGAGAAGCCCGGCGATACCAGTGACCACCGGAGTGGCCATCGAGGTGCCCTGCTCGGTGAAATAGCTATTGTTCGGAAAGGTCGAAAACTGGTTGACGCCCTTGGCCACGACTTCCGGCTTGATACGGCCGTCGGTCGTGGGACCCTGAGAACTGAACGAGGCGATGGTGACGCCGTCGGGCTCGAGTGCGCCGACCGTGATCGAGTTCTTCGTGCTGGCCATCAGGCCGACCGTCGTGACCGCCGTGTGCGTGGCGTGCTTGGTCGTCTCGCAATAGGCGATTCCGACCGAGCAAACGAATGGCGCATCGACCGGACAGTCCGTGCCTTTGCCGTTCTGCGAGTAGCAGAAGGTGTGCGTGGCCTCCGCCGGGGTATCGTCGGCGTGCTTGTGCGGCGACCACGGCGTGAGGAGCCTTGGAATGCCTGACTCCGCGTCGTTGCCGGCGGCGTGAACGAGAAGCGGCGTGCCGGCGAGGCGGCTCAGAGCGTCGTACGGCTCGGATTCGAAAGCGCTGTAGCCGCCGTAGGCGTCCTCGTTGCCGAACCACTCGTACGTGCTCGCGTTGGTTTGCTGCCAACTCAAGGCGAAGTCCCATGAGTTGTTGTCAGCAACGCTGCCGAACGAAGCAGGCTGTGTCGCCTTCGTATCGAGCACGACCGAGAAGTCGTCGCCGGCATCGAACGCGTGTTGGGTCGCCGCCGGCGCCATTCCCTTCGCCGACGGGTTGATACCCGCGGCGACCGCGGTACCCGTGGTGTGCGTGGCGTGACTGTCGACCGGGCGGCTTGCGGCAAAGTGGCTGATCACCCGTCCTCCGAACTCCGGGTGCGCCACGTCGGGAGCACCATCAGGCTCGAACGTCGAGAGCACCACGCCGTCGCCGGTGAGGTCGTAGGGCGCGGAGTAAAGAGGTGTGACGTGCGAGAGCATCGCCGCGACGGCATTGAGGCTCCTCGGATGAAGTGGAGGACCGTAGACGCCGAAGACCCGCTCATCGTTAGCCAGGCCAGTCACGGCGCCCGACGGCACCCTCACCGTGAGACGCTGAGGATGCTCGTACGCGAAGGAGAGCGGCGTCTCGATCGTTCCCCCGACAGCATCGATCGCGCGCTGCGCCTCTTCGAACGTAACCTCCTGATGAAACACGATCCGAAGCCGAGCGAAGGCCTTCCCCTGCGCCGCCTCCGCATAGGCGGCGCGCGCGATCTTGCGCGAGGCGTCGTACGCCTTGAGCGAGCGGATGCGCGCATCGGTCGGGACCGCCGCATCGTCGCGCATGCGCACGAGGTAGCGATGATTGGCCAGCGGCTGCTGGACCTCGATCCCCTGCGCGGCAAGCTCCGCGCTGGCGGCGGCATCGAGAGGAACGGCGCTCTCCAGGATGAAGTGCTGCGCCGGCAAAGCGTGCGCGAATCTCGGCAGAAACAGCAGGACGAAAGCAGCTACGAGATGGCGGCGCATGTCTGGGATCGATCTCCGATTCGTACTCGAGCGGCGAAACGTCATACGCCACGCCGTGATTGCAACGCCTCGAGGCGTTACGGACTGTTCACAAAAGTGGTGCCCGAGGTCGGACTCGAACCGACATGAGGGTTAACCTCGGCAGATTTTGAGTCTGCTGCGTCTGCCATTTCGCCACTCGGGCAAGATCAAAGGATGAAATCTGAAGGATGAAGGATGAATGGCTCAACTCGATTCATCCTTCATCCTTCTGCCTTCATCCTTTCGCCACCACTTCCTGCCGTCGCTTCGCGACGCCGTGAAGCTCCTCCTCCGTCAGCACCCGGTTGGTCGATTTGGCAAGCTGGAAGATCTCCTTCGCCAGCCCTTCGTCCTGCGGATACCCTTTGGAATCGAGCCAGTAGATCACGTTTGAAAGACCACACATCGGACCGACTTCGATGATCTGCTCGAGACCGAACATTCCAGCCGGAACGCCCGAGTAAACGCGGTCGGCCAGCCACTCGCTTCCCTTCTTCTTCGCTTTGATGATCGCCGCGGCATGGACGCCGGTGCCGGTGCGGAAGGCATCGCGGCCGAAAACGGGGTATTGATCAGGCAGTGGAATGTGTACCGCCTTCGAGACGAAACGGACGTACTCCGGCAGCTTCATCAGGTCGTTGTCGATCCACTCCATCAGCTTGAGATTGACCATCAGCAGATCGATGGGCGTGTTGCCGACGCGCTCGCCGATTCCGCAGGCTGAGCCGTGAATGCGATCGGCGCCGGCCTCGAGCGCCGCGATGGAGTTGATCACGCCGAGGCCGCGGTCGCTGTGGCCGTGCCAGTCAATCCTCACCGCGGGGTTGGCTTTGTCGACGACGCCGCGCACGAAACGGATCAGGTTGCGCGCGCCCCACGGCGTAGCGTGGCCGACGGTATCGCAGACACAGACGCGCCTGGCGCCTGCTTCGATCGCGGCGGTGTAGAGCTTCTCGACATCCTCCGGCTTCGCGCGCGTGGTGTCCTCGGTCACATACATGACCGGCAGCCCCTCGCCCACGGCGAAGCGCACCGCCTTGGCCGACTGCTCGATGATCCAATCCAGATCCCACTCCTCGGCGAACTGCCGGATCGGCGAGGAGCCGATGAACGTACACGCCTCGATGGGGATGCCGACGCGCTGCGAGATCTCAGCAATCGGCCGGATGTCGTTCTCGTGCGTCCGCGCCGCGCAGTTGGCCTTCACGGACAGCTTCGCGTCGACGATCTCCCTCGCCAGTCGCTCCACCGACTTCTGCACGTGCGGTCCCGCGCCCGGCAGCCCGATGTCCGAGGTATCGACCCCGATGTCGTTCTGGAAGTGCAGGATCCGAATCTTCTCCTCGATCGACGGATCGGTCACCGACGGCGACTGCAGGCCATCGCGCAGAGTCTCATCATCAAACTCGATCTTCCTCGCCGACGGCCTCGATGCCCGTTCGGAGCCGAGGTTCCAGTCGTAGATGAGGTCGTGGAGAGGGTCCGCCATCGAGGACGAATATTAGCAAGGGTGGAGTGCTTTCGGTGGTCTGACTGGTGGCCGAGCCTTGGGCAACCAGCGCTGCCGGCCGTGCAGGCCTAGTCGCCGAGGCGCGACCACCGTTCGGTTGCAATGTGGTTGGTCTCCAGGAAGGAGGCCAGAGCGGCAGCGTTGACCCCGCTGAAGCGACGGCTGATCGCAGACAGGACATCGTCGGTGACTTCCAGGGCGTGGAGCAAGGCTGGCACGCTCGCGGCGGGAACGGTCCACGCCCATTCATACTCTCGGACGCCGAAGACGAGCTCGACGCCATCGCCATAGTCCCTGCCCAGAGTCAGAACGTCGCCCTTGGGCGTCAGCGATGCCTCGAGACGGCGCGAGCCGTCAGCATCCCTGATCTCGCGGAGGACGACATGGGAGGTAGTCAGACAGTGCCTCCTGGGTGCGGTGGTCGTGAGTCGCTGCCGGCCGTGCCGGCCTACGGGCTATATCGTCGCGTCGGAATCCCCTCGGCTTTGCTGATGCTCAACTCCGCCATCAGCTTGATCAACTTCCTGCTCGCGTCATCGGACGACATATACGTTTCACACAGCAAGTCGATGTGCTCCTGGGCCTCCTCGGCGGAGATCGTGAAGCCGTTCATTGGCTGGTCGGGACGCGTGGTCTCGGTACGCCGCCATTTGCCGTTGAGCAGTTCGTAGCGCAGAAACTGATTCCCTTTTCCCGTCTGGAACGTCTGCGCGGCCACCGCGGGGATGCCGCGCGCGTTCGCTTTCTGCTCATCGAGCGCGCGCGCCACGAGCGAGGTGATCATGTCGCGCAATGTCTTCATCGCCTCAACCGAGGCGCGGACGATCTCCATGCTGGAGTGATAGACGCTCTTCTCCTGATCGTTGCGGGCCAGTCTCTGGAGCGTGTTGCGGGTGATCTGGCACTCCAACGTGACCGGAATCGAATCCCACTCGAAGACGATGACGCACGTGAAGCCCACCGCGGGGATGTTGCCCTGATGCGCGACGGACAACCCGTTGAGCGAGGCTTCGAGTACGAAAACCCGCGCCGTGCCGACGCGTGCGGCCAGAGGACGGACGAGCGTCACGCGCTGGTACCTTCGTCGGTCCTCGTTTGAATCGGCCACCGGTCGCCAAGTTTAAAGCAAAGCAGCCGCGTCGATTGCGCGCGTTATCACCCCGCGCACCTCCCCTGCTCGTGCGGCCACCGCGGAGTAGTAGCCGGCGAGAGGCGGTTCGATCGCGGCGACGCTCCAGCCGCCGATGACCGGCTTCAACTCCGATTCACCAAATGGCACGGTGAAACCGCGCAGGTCGCCGCTGCCGATCCCTTTTCCGTTCGCTTTGACGATGGCCTCTTTCGCCGTCCAGACCGTGAAGAAGGCCTCATCCGTGTCGTTAGCCGCGGTGATGAAGGCGAGCTCCTCGGCGGAAAAGTACCGCCGGGCCAGGGCAAGCGAATCGCTGAGCCGGCGGCGCCGCTCGACGTCGATGCCGACCGGAGTTCCGTTGGCAAAAGCGAGAGCGACGAGATCCCCCGAGTGGCTGGCGTTGAACTCGATCCGGCGGTGAAGAAGCGCCGGCTTGCCGTACTCCTCCTCGACGAAGACGAGCCCTCGCGGATCGGCATCAAGGTAGCGGCCGAGCAGCCGACGCGCGGCCGCGCGTGCCACGATCGAGCGGCGGCGATCGTCGGCGAAGTGATATCGGTCGGCGCGCGCCCGCTCCGCCTCCGTGAGCGACTCCGCGAGCGTCTCGATGACATCGCCCGGAGCGGTCACATCGATGAAAAAGACATCGATCACGATCATTCCCTCCAACCGAACGATGCCACCGCGATCGTGACCACCTGCACAGTCACGACCAACGCGACACAGGCGGCCCAGCCGCCGTAGCGCCACAAAAACCCCGGCAGCACGCCACCGATACTGCCCCCGGCGTAGTAGCAGGTCACGTAGAGACCCGCGGCCGAGGCTCGACCTCCCGCCGGCGCAGCAGTCTGGATATAGCTCGTTGATGCGGACTGGCAGACGAAGACACCCGACGAGCAGAGCACGAGGCCGATGAGAATCAGCGGCAGCGAGTGAAGCAGAGTCATCGACACACCGATCATCGAGGCGATCACCGCGACGATGAGCACCGGCCTCGAGCCGGCCCGGCCGATGCCGATGCCGGCCAGCGGCGTGACGATCAGCCCGACGAGGTAGACGGCAAAGAGCGAGCTGAGTTGTGCCGGCGTCAGCAGATACGGCGGCGCGGCGAGATGGAACGTGATGTAGGTGAAGACGGCCACCAGCGAGAAGAGGACATTGAATCCGACGGCGTACGTAGCCACGAGCCGCGGATTGCGGAGATGACGGAACACTCCCCCATCCGCGCGCGAGGCCGGCAGCGCCGGCTTGTGATCGCGCGGAAGCCATCGTGCGATCACCGCTCCGAACAGAAGGTTGCAGGCGCCGATGACGAGAAACCCAAGCCGCCAGCTCGGATCGATCGATCCAATGATGCGGTGTGTGGCGGCGTAGCCCGGGATGACCCGCCCAAGGAAGCCGCCCAGCACGGTGGCGCTGACGTAGAGCGACATGGCCGACGCCACTCTCCCCGGCGGCCATTCCTCGGCGATGTAGGCGATGGCCACTCCGAAGATGCCAGGCATCACCAGCCCCTGCAGGAAACGCCAGAAGATCAGCATGGGCAGTGACGTCGCGGTCGAGGCCATGAGCGTTGGGACAGCCAGCAGCAGCGTGGCTGTGACGATCACCCGCTTCCGCCCGACGCGTTCGGCGATCAGCCCGCAGAACGGCGCAGACAGCGCCACACCGATCGTCGCCGCGCTGACCGTCATCCCCACCGCCGCCTTCGATGCCGCGAAGACCCGTACCAGCATCGGCAGCAGCGGTTGCGTCGCGTAAAGGTTCAGGAATGCGGCGATGCCTGCCAGCATGACGGCGATCGTTCCGACCGTCGATGATGTGGCGGCCTGCGCGCCGAATGCGTCCTCCTCCGCCTGCGCGCTCGTGCCGGTGGCGACGACCGCGTCCGCCGTGTCCTTGACGACGATGCGGCGCCGGAAGGCGCGCTCGAGCGTCCTGCGAAAGTCGGGCATCGGGTAGTGGTTAGTAGATTAGTGGATTAGTAGATTGGTGTGCATCGGCTGGTGGTCAGTAGATTAGTGGATTGGTAGATTAGTAGATTCAGGCGCCAACCACCGATCTACCAATCCACCATCTACTAATCCACTAATCTACTAATCCACTAATCCACTGATCCGCGCCGTGTCATCATCGCGCCCGATGCAGAACACCGCCTCGGACGTCATCGCCGCCGTTCGCGCCGACATGATCCCGGCCGTCATCGCCGTGGTGCTCTGCACGGTGGGCGGAGGGATGCTGCTCCTCGGATCGCTGAGCGCACGCAAGGCGCGAAGTTCCTTTCTCTACACCGGCCTCTTCGCCATCGCCTACGGAACACGGCTGGCCTTCAACACGAGGTCCTTCGGCCTGCTCGTTGGACAGCCAGACTGGCTCGCCTACGTGCGCTCCGCGTTCGAGTACGTTGTTCCCATCCCGGCGGCGCTGTTGTTCGGGGCTTTCAGCGGCAGCCGGCGGCGCGCCATGCACAACATCATCACCGCGGCACTCGTCGCATGTGCCGTGGTGGCTATTCCGTACGAAGCGGCGACGCATGCTCCGTTTGCGCTGAACAAGATCATCAACACGCTCGTCCTCGTGCTCATCGGCGTACTGGTCGTGGACCTGCTTTCCCCGGGCTCGGAGGGCGGCAATTGGCGGCTGGTCCGCATCGGTGCGCTCGTCTTTACCGCGTTCGTCATCAACGAGCACTTCCGCTTCGTGAGCGATCCCTACAGCCTCACTCGCGAGCCAGTCGGCTTCCTCTTCCTGATGCTCATGATCATCATCACGACCATGCAGCAGGGAGCGCGCGCGCAGGAGAGGCTCGTCGCCGTCGACAGCGAGCTGGCCACGGCAAGGGCGATTCAACTGGCGGCGCTGCCGCGCACGAGCCCAAACCTGGCCGGCCTCGAAGTCGCTGCCGTCTACACACCAGCCTCCGATGTTGCCGGCGATTTCTACGATTTCCTCGAGCTGGAGAACGGCGGCCTCGGCGTCTTCATCGCCGACGTCTCCGGCCACGGCGTCCCGGCGGCGCTCGTGGCGTCGATGCTGAAGATCGCCCTGGCGACACAGAGCGAGAACGCATCGTCGCCGGCCCGCATCCTCTCCGCGCTCAACACCCTCTTCTGCGGCCGCTTGGAACGCCAATTCATCACCGCCGCGTACGTCCACATCGACCCCGCCGCCGGCACGCTCGTTGCCGCCTCGGCCGGCCACCCGCCGCCAATCCTGCGACACGGCGCAACCTGCGAAGAGATCGTCGCCGCAGGCGTCGTCCTCGGCCGCTTCCGCGACGCCCTCTACGACGAGGTGACTCGCCCCTTCGCCCCCGGCGACAGACTCGTTCTCTACACCGACGGCGTAACCGAGACGATAAACGCCGACAGGGAGCAATGGGGCGACGAACGCCTGCGAACGACGATCACCAAGCGAGGCAGCGGGTCCGCAGACGTGCTGGCCGAGGCAATCGTCAGCGACGTCGCGACATGGCGCGGTGTGGGTGGGGCTCCGGATGATGACGTGACGCTGATCGTCGTCAGGCGCACGTAGGTCGGACTCTCAGTCCGACCGGTGGAAGCGGCCAGTCGCCGCTGGTTAAAATACAACATTGTATAAAGTTTGTATATTGACAGACAGCGGAGAGTCTCTCATCTTTCCGGGACCCAGTTAATGCGGAGCACTAAAGCCGTCCAGCGGTTCAAGAACAGTCATGTGCTGCGTGTTGTTGTCTGTTACGCTGACGAACGCCCACACGCGTTTGGCATCGCGCATCGGTGTCACCTCAATTCGAACACGAGAATAGCCCTGGGAGCCGCCCAGCGCGGCAAGGCCCGACAACTCGAGAAACGCGGGTCGTGTCGGGTACAGCAGCGACGGTGCGCTGCTGTCGACGGAGAGAGTGAACAACGCCTCACCGAGTAAGGAGTCTGCGGCAAAGCCCAATGGATTGTCTGGTTTCTCGTTCCGACCGTACAACCGCAATCGCACGGGTGTCGGATCGGTACCGTCGAGACCATACACACGTAGTGTCTGTCGAAACTGTGGATCAGTAGTCACATCAACGATTGACATCGGCTCGGCGCGAAACCGATCCTCCCGTACCAGCGGCACGCTCGTGCCCCACGTTTCCAAAGCTCGTGACAAATCCTGAACACGAAGAACCATCTGAACGTCGGCAATGTGAGCACTATCGATGTAGAGAAACGTCCCTCGCAAACCAGGCACATCCGTCTGAATGAACGGCGAACTCGTTGAGGTTGGAGGGAGCAGCGGAGAAGAACATTCACCACAAAAAACACCGCCTGCGTAGTAAGGGAAGACACTAACTGCTTCCGTCGATGTGTTGGATATCACGAAGTTGCTGGCCCAAAGCGATCCCAGCGCGCCGGCAACCGGCGCCTGCAACACGACAGGTACCAATACGCGCGTGTACTGTAAGTTCGGATCCTGAGCGCGCACGTTGAGCGCAACGAACGTGACTATCATACAGGTCACACCAATCAACATTTTAGACATCACAGTCTCCTGAACATTGAAAGTCATAGATCATTGACGATTTACCAACGGCTTATTCTGCCCGCCTACCTGATCCCACGAGATCACATAGCTCGCTGATGCTTGCAGCACTAGCCAGGCGGTATCGCAGCTCATCGAGCCCTGCACCTGCATCATCCTCGCAATTACACCGGCAACAATCGGCGCTGCATACGATGTCCCAGATAAAAACTCAGGGTTCGTAACGTAGTCGTAAGGTCCCGTCTGCCGCGCGCCGCTGACGCCCGCTCCAGGAGCGTAGATGTCGACGGATGGGCCGTAGTTTGAGCCGGGAGTGCTAGTGCCACCGCAAAAACCTGCGGCGATATTATAGCACGTCTCGCTCGGCTCCTGCTGCGTGCAAATCCAGCGTCGGTCATAGACGTCAGTCGCGCCAACCGAGATGACATGGCCACAGCTTGAAAAACTTGTGTTTGTGAAAGCCATGCGGGCGGGGCTGGTGAAGACGGCGTCCGTATTGAAGTTGTTAGCGGATACAACCACCGGTATGCCCGAAAAGTCACCAGGCCCTGGTAATGTGCAGCCTGTTCCCGATACGTATGGGTGACCAACAAGTTTGTTGATTTCATTTTCCACATAACTGACGGGATCGTTCGTGCCACAGACAGCGATCGCAAGACTCATATTGACCACCGCTGGCCGCACATAGTAATACGGGTTCTGCGTCGGGTTCATGATCCAGTCGATGGCATAGTTAAGATTTACAGTATCGGCGTTTCCATTGCAATCGAAAACCCGAATGGAAACTATGTTAGCCTCTTTGGCAACGCCCTGGGTAGTGCCAGCGGCGAATGAAGCAACTGCCGTGTCGTGACCGGCGCTGGGATTTCCCACCGGTGCACCAGGACTTCCGCATGGCCAGTAGCCGTAGTCCAGCGTGTCACCAGTTCGTATCGATGTGTCATTTGCAAACTTCGTTCCCGGGATCACGCGCGACGCGCCGCCTGCCAACGCAAACTCGCTGTGGTCCCTATAGACGCCTTGGCCGATTACGTATATCAGACTGTTCGCGCCGGTTTCGCTATAATGGTATAATCCATCGGTACCTGTAGCCTGGTCGATGCGATCAAGTTGCCAAGGGGCGCTTGTCTGAGGCGACGCTGATGCGTGAACGATCGCGACCTCCTCGACGAAATCGACATTGGGGTGCTTAGCAAGCTTTTCAGCCTGCGCATCCGAGAGGTAAATTGCGAACCCTGTGCTTGCGTGTTGGAAAACCGCGCGCACCTGCCCTTCGTAGCCACGCGCGATGTCGCCCGCGAACACCGCGACATCGGCCGCTGGCAGATTTCGTAAGGCGACCAAGTACTGTCCATGTACGGGTTCCTGCACACGTCGCACAGGTTCAGTTCCTGCAATCGCGGAGGCCGAGAAAATAGCGGCCAGCGCTAACGTGATCATGGAGCGGCCGCAGTAAGCACGGACAAATGAAAGTGTATTCATGTGTGAAGTTAATGCCATAATGCGCGCAATAAGCTGATAGCTCAATCAAATATTCCTTTGTGGCCGTTGAGCTTGGTATCGCTTCGCACGATCTGATCGCCAATCTCACCGACGATCTGAGGGCGAGGGACGCAGAACGTCATCAGCAGGACTGTGCGTTCGACCAAGTTGAGTCTTGGCCCGCGGTTCGGAGAGCCGCGGCGTCCCTTGAACGAGGATCTTTCGCGATCAACGACGATTGACGTCAGATGCGTCGCTAGAGAGTCGACCTCTCATCTCGTCAAGAATCGCGTCGACCGGTTTGCCAAGAATCAGGCGACCGAATAGCCGGTCCACCGGATGGCCTTCATGGCTTCCCTTCCCTAGAAGGACGGCACCGTCACGAAGTTCAAACTGCGTGACTGTGCCCGTTGGTCACATCAGGGTTTTCAGGCAACCCGATCTGCCCCTTGGAAGACATCCTGCTCTTCATCGCGAGTAAAGAGTATCAGGTCTTACCGTCATGGTAAGGAATCCACGCCTTCGAGAACCCGTTGTTCCGTTGACATCCGATGCGTCGCTAGACTAGCTGCTACCATCGCCCATCATGGCACGCACGACCCTCAATCTTGATGACTTGGTGCTGGTGGATCTCAGGCGCCTTCAGCGCAAGGAAGGCAACCCGCTCGACGACCTGGCCTCCGAACTGCTGACGTCGGCGATTGCCGCACGCAAAAGCACGACCGCGCCGGATGTACTGCTTCCGTGGACGTCTCGCCCGATGGGAGCGCTGGTCAACCTCGGCGACAAAGAAACGCTCTTCGCGGTTCTCGACGAGCACGGCAAGAAGAAACATCAGCAATCGTGAGCTACGCGATCGATCTCAATGTGCTCGTAGAATGTACAACCGCAGCAGATCCAACGCCGACTGGGTCGTGATGCGTTTGAAGAGGCTGCGCTCCATCGGCCAGAGCATCTTCCGATGCTTGTGTCCTCCCGGGCCGGCCACGGCGATGTGTACCGTGCCGACCGGCTTCTCCTCCGTACCGCCGCCCGGCCCGGCGATGCCAGTCACACCGATTCCGTACGTGGTGCCGAAGCGTTCGCGGGCGCCGCGGGCCAAGGCGATGGCGACTTCCTCGGAGACCTCGCCGTGCTCGGCGATGAGGGCTGGATCGACGCCGGCCAGCGCCGTCTTCGCCGCGGCCGTGTAGCAGACGGCGCCACCCATGAAGTATGCGGAGCTGCCGGCGACGTCGGTGATACGCGAGGCGAGCAGACCGCCTGTGCATGACTCAGCGGTGGCGACGGTCTCCCCGCGCTCCGTCAGGTTCCGGCCGAGGACACCCTCCAGCGTGTCGTCGTCCGCGCCGAAGATCTTCTCGCCGAAGAGCTCTCGCAGCTCCTGTTCGAGGGACGCGATCAGCGCCAGAGCATCGGCTTCCATTCCATCGGCAGCGAGGTGCAACTCGGTCTGGCCGCTGTGCGCAAGGATCGTCAGCGGCTCGGGATGCGCCGTGTAGTACGGCTTCAGCCGCTCCTCGACACCCGATTCCGTCATCCCGGCGATCTTCAGGACACGGCGGAAGCGCGACTGGCCGGCCGTGATCGAGGCCAGCCATGGTTTGAGGTGGGTCGCCACCATCCACTCCAGCTCGTGGGGCACGCCGGGAAAGACCCAGATGTGTTTGCCCGCCTGCTCGATGTGAAAGCCGGGCGCCGTGCCGCGTTCGTTGTTGAGCGTGGTCTGGCCGATGAATACATTGGCCTGCCTCTTGTTGACCTCCGGCATCTTCCAGCCGCGTGCGGCAAAGCGTTTCTCCAGCCGCTCGATGATGCCGGCGTCGACTTCCATCTCCAGCCCCAGCGCCTCGGCGAGGGCCTCGCGCGTCATGTCGTCCTCGGTCGGCCCCAGTCCACCCGAGGTGATGAGGATGTTCGCGTGCGCGAGGGCGTAGCGAATCTCGTCGACCAACTGGCCACGCGTATCGCCGACAACGCTCTTGCGCACGACGCCGATACCGAACGACTCGAACGCCGCAGTGACCTTGAGTGAGTTGGTGTCGACGCGCGTCGGCCCGAGCATCTCGGAGCCGATGGCGATGATGGATGCGGTCTCGCGGTCGCGCGGTTGCGCGGTCTCGGGGTGGGGTTGCTGGGTTGCCTGGTTGCTGGGTTGCTGAGTTGCTGACTTGCCCGGTTGTCCGGAGGGATCGCCCGGGTTCCCGCTTGTTGGATTGACCATTGACGCACAGCCTACCGAGCAACCCAGCAACCTGGCAACCCAGTAACCGCTAACCGGCAAATCAACCACCGCGAGACCACGAAACCACGCGACCCCGCAACCGCGAGCTACACCACCGCCCCCACCAACTCCTCTTTCTCCCTCGCCAGCGTCTCCCACTTGCCGTACAGCAGGTCGACCATCGCTTTGAGGTCGGCGTTCTGCGACTGGATCTTCCGGCTGCGCTCGCCGTCGCGGAATACCTCCTCGGAACAGAGCAGGAGGTCGTTGCGCTCGCGCTCGCGTTCCGCCGAGGCGATGCGGGACTCGAGGTCGGCAATCTCTTCGTCGATCTTGCGCAGGCGCTTGTCCCGCTTCTTCTGCTCGACGCGGGCGAGCTTGTCGTCGGCGTTTACAGCAGGGGCTCTGGCAGGCTGATTCTGCACGGACGACGGCGGAACAGCTTCCGGCTTGCGCGGAACGGCGCCGCCCGCCTTCAGCCGCTCGGCATAGTCGCTGTAATTACCCGGGAAGACGGCGGCGCTCCCGTCATCGACGAGGATGACGTGTTCGACGACACGGTCGATGAAGTACCGATCGTGCGAGACGACGATCAGCGCGCCGGTGAAGCGCTCCAGCGCCTCTTCCAGCGCTTCACGGGTGTAAACATCGAGATGGTTGGTCGGCTCGTCGAGCAGCATCACGTTGCCGCCCGTGTAGATGATCTTCGCCAGCGCCAGCCGCCCCTTCTCGCCGCCCGACAAATCGCGCGTTTTCTTGAAGACGTCATCATCGAAGAACGAGAACTGCGCCAGGTAGCTCCGCACTTGTTCCTCGGTTTGCGAATGATCGAGGTTCCACACCTCGTCGATGACATTGCCCGCCGGATTCAAGTCGCCGAGGGTCTGATCGTAGTAGCCGACCTGAACGTTGTGACCGTAGGTGACCGTGCCCGCCAGCGGCTGCAGGCGGCCGGCGAACGTCTTCAGCAGCGTCGACTTTCCGGAGCCGTTCGGACCGATGATGGCGTAGCGCTCGCCGCGGCGGATGGTCATCGTCAGATCGTTGACCACCGCCCGCTCGCCGTAGCCGGCGGTCACGTGGTCGGCCGTCAGCGCCACCGCGCCCGAGCGCGGCCCGGCTTCGAGACGGAACCTCGCCAGCGTCTCGTCCGTCTCCGGCCGCTCCACCTCATCCAGTTTCTCCAGCATCTTCCGGCGCGATTTGGCCTGCTTGGTTTTCTGGCCGGCGAGATTGCGGCGGATGAAGTCCTTCGTCTTGTCGATGAGCTCCTGCTGCTGTTCGTAGTCGGCGGCCATCTTCTCCATCCGCTCGGTGCGAAGCTCGAGGAAGCGCTCGTAGTTGCCGGGATACTCGATCAGCTTCCCGTGCGCGAGCTCGACGATCTTTCCGACGGTGCGGTTGAGGAAGGTCCGGTCGTGCGAGATGAGGAGATAGCTCCCCTTGAACGACTGCAGGAACTCCTCGAGGAACTCGATCCCGGCCAGGTCGAGATGGTTGGTCGGCTCGTCGAGGAGCAACAGGTCGACGTCCGTCAGCAGAACGCGGGCGAGCATGGCCCGGTTCTGCTGCCCGCCGCTGAACGCGGCGATGGGACGCTCCCACTCACTCCTGGCAAAGCCGACCCCCGTCAGCACCCGCTCGACCTCGGCGTGGAGCGTGTAGCCGTCGGCATGCTCGTAATCGTGCTGCAAGCCCGCGTACCTCGCGAGCAGCTTCTTGTGCTCGGCCGCGCTCTTCGTGGCGTCGGCGAGGTCATGCTCGATGGTGCGCATCTTTCGCTCGATGGCCAGCACGTCGGCGAACGCCGTCTCGACATAATCGAAGAGCGACATCCCCGGCTCGGCGTCGAGATGCTGCCCGACGTGGCCGATCGTCAGCCCCGAGGCGCGGAGGATCTGGCCGTGATCCGTGTCCTCCTGCTTCAGCAGCAGACGGAAGAGCGTCGTCTTCCCCGCCCCGTTGCGGCCGACCAGCCCGACCTTTTCGCCCGGGTTGTGCTGCCACGTCGCCCCTTTGACGATGTCATGCGGGCCGTAGGCTTTCTCGATGTTGTCGAAGCGGTAGAGCATTTGCGGAGCGGACAACGCGACGGCCGTCGTTCACCTTCCACTGACGGCTACCGGGTGGCACAGGGAGAACCATCACCGAAATGGTGAGGTTCACACACTCGTAGAAGCCATGATTGGCCTCCGCGGAGGCCACGATTGGGATCTGGGAGGCCATGAATGGGATCCGGGAGGCCATGAATGGGATCTGAGAAGCCCATGAATGGGATCTGAGGAGGCCATGAATGGGATCTGGAAGGCCATGAATGGGATCTGGGAGGCCATGAATGGGATCTGGAAGGCCATGAATGGGATCTGGGAGGCCATGAATGGGATCTGGGAGGCCATTAATGGGATCTGGGGGGCCATGAATGGGATCTGGGGGGCCATGAATGGGATCTGAGAGGCCATGAATGGGATCTGGGAGGCCATTAATGGGTTCCGGGAGGCCATGAATGGCTTCCGGGAGGCCATGAATGGGTTCCGGGAGGCCATGAATGGGTTCCGGGAGGCCATGAATGGATTCCGGGAGGCCATGAATGGACTTCGCGTGTCCCCCGTCACCACGATCCGAACGAATCGGACTTACATTGACGACTCGTCCGGAGGGTTCAGTTCCCATGAAAACGCGTCACTGGTTCACGCTGACGGTCGTCGTCTGCGCAACGCTTTCCTCGCACCAAGCCATCGCGCAGTTCTCGCAGCAGGGGCCGAAGTTGGTGGGCTCGGGCGCGGCGAACAACGCTTTCCAGGGTCAGTCCGTCGCCCTCTCCGGTGACGGCAATACAGCCATCGCCGGAGGAATCGTCGACGGAAACTCCGGTGCCGCGTGGGTATGGACCCGGAGCGGAGGAGTCTGGACCCAGCAGGGATCCAAACTGGTCGGCACGGGCGCTGTAGGCAATGCGAATCAGGGCCAGTCTGTGGCCCTCTCCACCGACGGCAACACAGCCATCATCGGAGGGGGCTTCGACAACGCTCAGGCCGGCGCGGCGTGGGTATGGACCAGAAGCGGCGGGGTCTGGACGCAGCAAGGGACCAAGCTGGTCGGCTCGGGCGGCGTCGGGAAAGCGCAACAGGGCGAATCCGTCTCCCTTTCCGCCGACGGCGACACAGCGATCGTCGGCGGGTTCGAAGACAACGGGAATGTCGGAGCCGCCTGGGTCTGGACCAGGAGCGCAGGGGTCTGGACACAGCAAGGACCAAAACTCGTCGGCACGGGGGCCACTGGGAGCGCGGAACAAGGCTGGTCCGTCGCTCTCTCCGCTGACGGTAACACCGCCATCATCGGGGGGTTCGCCGATAACAGCTTTGGCGGCGGCGCATGGGTATGGAGCAGGAGTGGAGGCGCATGGACCCAGCAGTCCGCCAAGCTAGTCGGATCGGACGCCGTCGGCGGCGCATCTGACCAGGGCATTTCCGTGTCCCTCTCCGCCGACGGCAATACCGCTATCGTCGGAGGCGTCGGCGACAACGTCAACGCCGGGGCCGCATGGATCTGGACCCGAAGCGGAGGAGTCTGGTCCCAGCAAGGGACCAAGCTGGCCGGCTCAGGCGCCGCGGGGAGCGCCATGCAAGGCCAGAGCGTGGCCCTCTCCTCCGACGGCAACACAGCAATCGTCGGTGGGGACTACGACAACAGTAAAGGGGGCGCCACCTGGGTCTGGACCCGGAGCGCGGGAGTGTGGACGCAGGAGTCCGGCAAGCTGGCCGGCTCCGGCGCCGCGGGGGCTGGAGAACAAGGCTTCTCCGTTTCCCTCTCCGCTGACGGCAACACGATCCTCGTCGGTGGACGCCAGGACAACAATAACGTCGGGGCCGTGTGGGTCTTCGCTAAAGCGGTCCCGCAGAGGCAGCGCGCCGTCAGGCACTGACCGCCTTTGGCCCGGATAACCTTCCATGGCGTAGACTGACCACTCCTCCGAGGGTCGGTTCCGATGAAGATTCGCCACGTTGTCGTCTCGCTCTTCGCCTGCGTCACGCTGCTGTCATCGCGTGCCGCCCTTGCGCAGTACGTGCAGCAGGGACCGAAGCTGGTAGGGAGTGGCGCGTTGGAGCCTGCTCGACAGGGAAGCTCGGTGGCTCTCTCCGCGGACGGCAACACCGCCATCGTCGGAGGGGACTACTACAGCTTTGACGGCCCGGCGGCGTGGATCTGGACCCGCAATGGAGGAGGCTGGACCGAGTCCGCCAGGTTGGCCGGCGCGAATGCGTCGGCGGCCTCAGGGAAAGACACCTCCGTGGCCATCTCCGCCGACGGCAACACCGCCGTCGTCGGAGGAGACATCGACAACAATGGACTTGGAGCCGTCTGGGTCTGGACGAGGAATGGGGACGTCTGGACGCAACAGGGATCCAAGCTGGTCGGCTCGGGTTCCACGGCGAAGGCGCAACAAGGCTATTCCGTGGCCCTCTCCGCCGATGGCAACACGTTGATCGTCGGAGGCCCCTTCAACAATATTGATTATGGTGCCGCCTGGATCTGGACGCGGAGCGGCGGAGTATGGACGCAGCAGGGCCCGATGCTGGTCGGCACGGGTGCCTCCGATCGGGCGCAACAAGGCTCTTCCGTAGCCCTCTCCGCCAATGGCAACACCGCCATCGTCGGAGGGCCCTACGATCTAGGTGGAGCGGCGTGCATCTGGACTCGGAGTGGCAAGAAATGGACCCAGCAGGGCCCAAAACTCGTCGCCACGGGTGCAGCACCGACCGGCCGGCAGGGTTATTCGGTAGCACTCACCGCGGACGGCAACACCGCCATCATCGGAGGGGTGGGGCAAGGGGCGTGGGTATGGACGAGAAGCCGAGGGATCTGGACGCAGGGACCCAACCTCTTCACCGCGGACTTTTCGTACCAGGGCAGTTCCGTTTCCCTCTCCGCCGATGGAGACACCGCCATCATCGGAGGGCCCAACGATGCCGGTGCCACGGTGATCTGGATCAGAAACGGTGGAACATGGGCCCAGCAAACCCTTCAACTGGTCGGGACTGGTGCCTCGACTCCACACGACGGATTCACACAGGGCGCATTTCAAAGCTACACCGTGGCGATCTCCGGTGCACTTCAAGGCTATGCCGTAGCGCTCTCCGCGGACGGCAACACGGCGATCGTCGGCGGCCCAGCCGACGACTTCTCCGAATGGCTTGACCCGGTACCCCCGCAGGGGACCCAGCAGAACGGCGGCCCTATTCCTGCCGGCACCGGGGCCGCGTGGATCTTCACTCGTAGCGGAGGCGGCTGGGAACAGCAGGGATCGAAGTTAGTCGGCTCGATCGTCGGGCATGCGCGGCAAGGCTATTCCGTCGCCCTCTCCGCCGACGGCAACGCGGCACTCGTCGGTGGTATTTACGATCACGGCAACACAGGCGCCGCCTGGGTGTGGACCCGCGTCAACGGAGTCTGGGCACAGAACGCAAAACTCGTCGGATCGGATGCCGTCGGATACGGCCTTCAAGGCTGCTCCGTGGCCCTTTCCGCGGACGGCAACACCGCCATCGTGGGAGGGGATTTCGACAACGACGATACCGGTGCGGCATGGGTCTGGATCAAAAGCGGAGGAGTGTGGACCCAGCAGGGACCCAAGCTGGTCGGTTCGGGAGCCGAGGGGTTCGGCGCCAGACAAGGCTCTTCCGTAGCCCTCTCCGCCGACGGGAACACCGCCATTGTCGGCGGGGTCAGAGACCAGTTTTTCGGCACCCTTGGCGGTTATCCTGATGTTGGCATCGGCGCCGCGTGGGTATGGACCAGGAGCGGAGGAGTCTGGACCCAGCAGGGATCCAAGCTGGTCGGACTCGGATCAGAAGCCGACTTCGGCTATTTCACCGGCGTGGGCCAAGGCAATAGCGTGGCCATTTCCGCCGACGGCAATACAGCGCTCGTCGGATCCAACGGTGTGTTGGACGTCTGGGTCTGGACGAGAAGCGGAGGACTGTGGAGCCAGCAGGGCCCCAAACTCTCAGCTGCAGGCGGCATTCTTGGCTTCTCCGTCGCCTTGTCCGCTGACGGCAACACGGCCGCGCTCGGCGGTTCCATCTGGATCAGGAGCACGGGCGTCTGGACAGAGCAATCGGGATTGGGAGAGGGTGTTTATGTCTCCCTCTCCGCTGATGGCAATACCGCCGTCGTCGTCGGAGATCCAATCCATGTCCCCGGCGGCGCGTCGGTCTGGACCAGGAGCGGAAAAACCTGGACGCAGCGGGGACCGAAGCTGCTCGGCTCGGACGGCATCGGAGTTGCCCATCAGGACTACGATTTATTACCGTATCCAGACTCTCCCGCCGGCAACGACGTCGCCATCTCTTTCGATGGCAGCACGATCATCCTCGGAGGTCGCGACGACAACGAGGGGATCGGCACCGCCTGGATCTTCGCCGGGACACCAGCCGATACGGTTCCACGGCAGCGCGCCGTCAGACGGTGATCGCTGTTGTGAGGCGTTGAGACTCACAGGACGTAGGTCGGACTCTCTAGCCGGGATTTCTCACCATCTGATTGAAATCGCAGGCACGGTGTTAGTCGAGAGTCCTTCTCCCCACCGCGTTTTTCAGCGGGGGGGAGAAGGTGCCGAAGGCGGATGAGGGGGCTTTGGCTCTTGCAGAGCAGTGGACTACTTTCATGAACGGGCGGGTGGAAACGATTGAAAACAGTCAACTTCGCCGCGAGAACCGCCCCTCATCCGCCTGTCGGCACCTTCTCTCCCGCAAGAAACCGCGGGGGAGAAGGGCTCTCGACGGGGTACAGAGTGCCGACGATTCCAGTGAGAGTGTGCGAAATGCGGGCTGGTCCGACCCGAGCTTGCGCTGCTCTGAACTACAGGCGGTGATCAATTACCGCTCTCCCAAGCTCCGGTCGGACTGGAGAGTCCGACCTACGTTTATCCGTCATGTCGCGTGACGTGAACGAATATGTGCCTTCTCGCCAGCTCCTGCATGAACAACTCCGGCGGGATGCACCGCTCCTGCGGGAGCGCCCCCTTTTGCGTCGTCTGGCCGCGGGCCATCATCAGCGCAACGATCGAGGCGGGGAACGCTGTCGTGCGCATCATCGCCGAGAGGCCGGTCGCTTCGTCGTAGCTGTCGATGATGTCGTAGCGAAGGCGTCTCGCTCCTCCGGCAAACTCCACGCGGACGAGAACGACGTCCGGCTCATCGGCGGGGAGGTGGCGCACGAGGAGATCGGCCAGGACCCGGCGCGGCGCGACGGCGGCGCCGTCGACCGTGATCTTCTCGCTGCCGCAGAGGCCGAGGTCGATCATCGTCTTGAACTTCGCGCAGTGGCCCGGGTAGCGGATCGTCTTGTAGTCGAGCTCGCGGACGCGGCCGAGGAACGTCTCGGGGAGCGTCGAGGTCCCGCCCGAGGTCTGGAACGCTTCCATCCTCCCGAACGGCTCGGGGAAATCGAGCTCTTCGATCTCGGTCATCGAGTCGACCATGGTGATCGCGCCGTTGCGGATGACGCGGGCCCGTTCGATGTATTCGTTGATCAGCCCTTCCACGGAGAAGACGAGTTGGTAATCGAGCGGCGGCCTCGGGCTCTGCGGCAGACCGCCGACGCGGATGTGGATCTCGTCGAGCTGTTCGAATTGCGCGGCTCCGTGGGCGACGAGCACGGCCACCATGCCCGGCGCCAGGCCGCAGTCGGGAATGATGTTGATTCCTCGGCCGCGCGCTTCGGCGTCGAGCGAGAGCTCGGCGTCGACGATGTCGTTGTTCCCGCCGAGGTCGCAGAAATTCGTGCCGGCCTCGATAGCGGCCCGGGCCAGCCGCTCGTTGAGCCAGTAGTTGACGCAGGAGATGGCGCTGTCGTGGCCGCGCATGAGCGCGACGACGTCTTCATGACGGCTGACATCGATCTTGCGCGGCGTGACGTTTCCATCGACGGCGGTGGCGACGTGATTGGCGCGATCGACGGCGACGTCGGCGACGGTGACCTCGTCGACGTCGGGCTGTTTGGCGAGATCATGGACCGCGCCGAAGCCCATACGGCCGGCGCCCAGAACGAGTATTCGCATGCGGGGGCGCATGGTAACGTTCTTTTGATCCGCAGATGACGCAGATGGACACAGATAAACCCGATCCGGTTGCCGAGTTGCCGGACAGCCCGGTTGCCGATGTTTCTCCGGCCAGCCCCGCTGCCGAGGCCACGCCGGACGACCCGGAAACCACCGGTCAACCAGGCAACGCGGACAACCTAGAGCCAAGCAACCCGGCAACCGAGCAACCCAGCAGCCCACTTGACGAGCATGCCGGCCAGCGCCTCGTCGTCATCAAGCATCACGCCCTCGTGCGCCTCTCGCACTGGCTGAACGTGCCCATCCTCTTCGCCATGATCGTCAGCGGCCTGTCGATCTACTGGGCTTCGCCGGTGTTCGTTCACAAGCCCGACCCAATCACGCACAGCCGTGACTATCTGGCCGACCTCGGCATCGCCATTGCCCGTCTTATCCCAGGTTCCGAGGTCAATCCGTCGTGGTTCTACAACCACTTCGCCATCGGCGTGTACAACCTGGCAGGAGCGCTGCGCTGGCACTGGCTGTTCGTCTACCTCTTTCTGGCAAACGGCATCCTCTATCTACTTGGACTCATCCTCGGCCGCGGATACCGCGCGCTGCTGCCGCGGCGGAGCATGATCGGCGACTCGCTGGCGATGATCCGCTACTACGCCGGTGTCGTGCCGATGAAGCTCGCACGCCGGCCGTGGCCGCATCCCGAGGTCACGACGAAGTACAACGCCCTGCAACGCGGGGCGTACGCCTCGATGCCGATCGCCGGCGCGCTGGCGCTGGCCAGCGGCTGGGCCATGCACAAGCCGGTGCAGTTCTGGTGGTTGGAGAGGATGTTCGGCTCCTACGACGGTGCCCGCATCGTCCACTTCATCGTGATGATCTACTTCGTCCTCTTCCTCATCCCGCACGTCGTGCTCGTGCTCGTGGACGGATGGGACACGGTGCGCTCGATGATCGTGGGCTGGTCGGCGAGGATAGGAGGTGCCGAATGAGCGACGAGATGCCGTCTGTTTTCGTCGACGAAAAGAAGCTCCGCAGGCAATCGCGGCGCGACTTCGTCCTCTTCGGCGCCGGCACCGTCGCCGCGCTGGCCGGACTGTGGTGGATCGCGCCGCTGGCGTCGAAGAAGCGGCTCCTCGGCGAGCACGCCACCGACTTCCTCGACACCGCCGCGGCCCGGTTCGGTCTCACCAAAGAGCGCAGCGCCCGATTCCAGAACCGCGCCCTGACCTTCGACGACGACGTCGCCGAGGCGCTGTATTCGCCGACGCGAAGCGTGCGAATGTACCGGCGGAGCGACGTCACCCCGCTGCGCAACAACTACAACGGGCGGACGCCATCGCCCGCCTATATCGACGCCTGGACGCTCACCCTCACCGGCCTTGCCTCGGGGACAGACATCGTCCTCCGGCCGCCCGACCTCTCGCTCCTCGAACAGCATGCGCAGGTGACGCGTCTCTGCTGCGTGGAGGGATGGAGCGCCATCGCCGGATGGAGCGGCGTCCGTTTCGCCGACCTGCTGCGAGCCTACCCACCCGCGGCCGGTTCCAAGTGGATAGCCATCGAGTCATCCGTCAACCTCGACGGCGCCGGCAATCCGGATCCCTACTACGTCTCGATCGATCTCCCCACGGCGATGCACCCGCAGACGCTCCTGGCCACGCGACTCAACGGCACCCCGCTCGGACCGGATCACGGCGCACCGCTTCGCCTCGTAGCCCCGATGAAGCTCGGATTGAAGAACATCAAAGCCATCACGAAGATCGCCTACGTTGTCGACCAGCCTCGCGATTACTGGGCGGACAGGGGGTATTCGAAGTACGACGGGCTGTAACGGCCGTCGTTGTATCCCTCCCTGGGAGCGCGGGCGTCCCGCCCGCAGATCTCGCGCGATCGGGAAAGAGAGGACGCGGTCCCGTGGCCGCAGCCGCTACGGGCACTGCGTTCGGTTATGCGCTCCACCGCCGAAACTCAGTGCTTTTCAAGTTGCCTGACAAATTGGAAAACCTGAGCGTCCATGCTTCCGACAAGGCTGCTGGCGACTCTTTCTAGATCGGGGCCAACGACGATGTTGCCCGCCGAGACATGACGTTGCCAGTCAACGACGCAGTACGAAACGGCGAATAGATCAGGCAAACGTGCTGACGCATTCTTGATTGCCTCTTCCCTTCGAAGTGTGTCGAGTTGATGCCATTGAAGCCATTCATCCGTGTATCTTCCGAGTTGACCATACTTCGTTGGCTCTGGCCCGATGTCAGGCAACGTTTGCGAGGGACGTTGGCTATGAACTCGAAATCCAACCAAGACAATGTCAAGTTTCGCACCATCAGACACGACGGAAACGTCAGGGATGTTCTTAAGATTGCGACTGATAGCTGCCGTGAGTTCGACTCTAATTTCTGGATCCGACTGGTTCTCAAGCCGAACGACCACCTGAGCACTCGCGGGTATGGAAAGAAACAAGACGATGAGCGATAGGAAGCTCTTCGATCCCGACATAGCCTTCTCCTTACAATCGGGTAACTCCTTGCCGTTCCGGCGCGCGCCTCAGGCGGCAAGAGCGAAACCCGATCATGATACGCCGAGCGCGGCAGTGAACGGCGGCGCGTAGGTGTAGCGGCTTGCTTGGTCGCTTCAGTTCCACTCGACGAAGTAGGCTTCCTGGGAAGCAGCTGAGTGCAGCACGACCTTGATGGACGAGAGATCAACGGTGTCAAGCCCGGTCACTGATCGTATCAGTTGCTCGCGAACGCGCCGCCACCCGCTACGGTCTAGACCGTAAATCCAGAGATAGGCGGCATGGTAGTTGTGACCGCCGAGATCGCGTCTGAAGCGGGTCAGTGTCTTGAGATCCTTTACCATTTTCCCCAGTGCGGCGTTCGCAGGCTTGACCTCAACTACGAGGAGATTTCGCGCCATTCCAGGAACGTGAACCAGAAAGTCCGGTTTCGCGTTTCCGCGGATCAAGGGATGTCCACTCTTGTCGACCTCTCCGGCTAGAGAGTACTGGAATGTGTTGTCCCAACTTGATCGCCACCGATGGTAGAGCTCATAGCAGTACACACGTTCGCGATACGCAGCCCTCTCGCGTCCGGCGACCGGGAGATGCATGAAGTCAGCTCCGACTTCGCTAGACGCAGCAAGCAGCCACTCCGTCACAGTTTTGAGATCATCGTCCATCTTCGGAGCAGACCAACCTGTTGAGCCTTGGGGCGAGGGGCCTTCGACTAGCTACCCCGCTTCTTCGCTACAGCTCTCGCTCTGACCGTCCTGGCCGACATGCGAACGAAGGTGCGGAGGGCCTCGTTCACGGCGACCGAGTCGGGAAACATCGCGGCCACGTCGGGAGCGAGCACCACAACGTTCGCTCCTTCCGCGTAACGCGCCGCGTACTTGCCGCGTTCGCCACCGGAAAAGTCGTAGTGACTTCGCATCTCGTCGCTATGCTTTACTTTACTTGGCATGTTTTCGCCGTTCGCCGGCATCCGCGCGCCTTGCGCTGATGATTCGTACATTCTCGCCTCGTTCGACGTGAGAAACAACCAGCACTCGGCCTCGAGAGGATAAACCGACGACGAGGAACCGCGCTCTTCGGCTTCCGAGTGGTCAGGATCGAGAATGGTGATCGACTCCCAGTCCCCGAAGACCGTCATCGCTTCGTCGAAGCTGACCCGGTGCTTGCGTTCGTTCGCGCGGCCTTTCGAGGATCCCACTCGAATTTCACGCCGCCATGCTAGTCCGCGCGCGGCCTTCGGGGCCAGGCCCCGAGCTCGTGCTCATGACTCATCGTCCCCGATCCATGAGTCGTAGCCCTCATCGAGCAGTTTGTAGCGCTCGTATGCCCACGCATGGAAGTCGAGCACAGAGCGTATCGCCGGCCCGCCGGCAAGCTGCACCACCTGGCCTGCTTCGATGGCACGCCGGAGCTCTCGAGGCCTCTCGACCAGCGAGCCCCAGGCACTTGGGTGTCCCGAGGCAGACCGTTCCGCATAGAGCGCGTCAAGGTCCTTCAGTTCTTTCAACCGATAGCTCAGTCATGTACGTCTCTGCTTCGAGCAACACCACCGGGATGTTTGCCGCAACTCAAAACAGCCCATGGGCGGAACGGGCAGAGTGCCGCCCAACGGCGCGGTTCAGCGGTCGCGTGTCGCCCCCAGAGCTCAAGGTAGGGTAGCAGATAACGGCACGCGGTCCGCTGGGACCGTTTCGTTGGGCGCCGTGCCCCACCGGGTTCGGTACGCCCACCGGGGCGCGCTGCGACGAGACCGCCTCCGCGGCACCTCAGCCAGTTATTTGCGATGCCGCAAAAGATCTTTGCGGTGCCGCAAAAAAAGAATGCGATATCGCAAAAAAAAGTTGCGATGCCGCAAAAAATGGTTGCGGCACTACCAAAAATGATTGCGATGCCACCAAAAAAGATTGCGATACCGCAAAAAAAGATTGCGATGCCGCAAAAAAAAGATGCGATGCCGCAAAAAAAGATTGCGATGCCGCAAAAAAAGATTGCGATGCCGCAAAAAAAGATTGCGATGCCGCAAAAAAAAGTTGCGATGCCGCAATAAATGGTTGCGGCACTACCAAAAATGATTGCGATGCCACCAAAAATGATTGCGATGCCACAATAAATCGGATGTACTGCTACCAATTGATGGATGTGACGCTACCAAATGATGGATGTGACGCTACCAAACGGTTCGGGCGTTTCCCCCTCATGAAATCAACGTTATTTGACTTTATGGTGAGCCGGCGCCGAGGCGAACACATCCGTCCCCCCGGATCAGGTTCTACGAATACCGAGGCCGATTACGGCACCACTTCGTTGATTCTGGCCCGTTGTTTACCAAAATCGGGTGGTTTCGACACTCAAACGACCCCGCCCGGGAGACGAGGCCCCGAAACCGAGTCGTAGAGCAGGCATCCTTGCCTGCTGCCGACGCGCCTGCCCTGAGCGAAGCCGAAGGGTCCTCACCCGGCGGGGTTGCTCGTGCGGGATCCGGTATGTTGACGGAAACCACCGACGGGCGAGGACGCCCGTCGGGAGCAGGCGGGGACGCCTGCACTACGTTGGCGGGCGGCGAGGGTTGTTGCTTGTCATCCTGAACCGCCGATGCCCTGGAGGGGCAAAGGACGGTGAAGGACCCCTGCGTGCTTGCCTCGATCGACGACCGCCGCCCGACCCGGCAAGCACCCGGGGGGTCCTTCGGCGTCCTCCGCCGCGGGACTGGATTGGAGCAAACATCCAGCATTCGTACCGCGGCTGCGGCAGCCTCAGGATGACAGCAAATCTCCTCCCGCGCGGGTGAGAAAAACGTGGGTGCGGATAACCGGCACCCGACAACCGATCACCGACAACGCACGCGAAGCGTGCAGACAACGCGCGAAAGCGCCTCACCCCGGCAGATACTGCCGGATCGACGACAGGAACGTCTTCACATCGATCGGCTTCGATATGTAGCCGTCGCAGCCGGCTTCGAGGAAGCGGTCTTTGTCGCCGCGCATGGCGTGGGCGGTCAGGGCCAGGATGGGGATGGCGCTGGTGCGGGCGTCGGCTTTCATCTCTCGGACGACGCTGAGGCCGTCGATGCCGGGCAGGTGAATGTCCATCAGGATCAGGTCGACCGGATCCTCGCCGCGCGCGACCGACAGGGCCTCCTCGCCGCTGGCGGCTTTCACGATCTGATAGCCGCCCTCTTCGAGCAGGTACTCGACGAGCTGCATGTTCATGTCGTTGTCCTCGACGACGAGGACGCGTGCGCCGCTGTCGGTCATGGCGCTCTACGAGGGATTCTTCATCGGCGGCGCAGGAGGCACCGGCGGCACTGGCGGCTTATTGGCATCGGGGAAGAACTTCGGATCGAATTCGACCTTGGCGGCCTTGCGCATCTGTTCGACCTTGTCGAGGGTAGCCTTCTGCTGCACGCGCTGGCTGATGCCTTGCCGGACCTGCTCGAGCGGCTGCGCGGTGTGCGCGCCGGCCTTGAAGATGTGGATGCCATAACGCGACGGGACTGGATCGCTGACCTGGCCGGGCTGCAACTGAAAGACGTGCGATTCGAGCTCCGGCGGGAGCATGCCCGGGCTGAACGGCCCGAGGGCACCGCCACGCTCGACGCTGCTGACGTCGTCCGAGTACTGAACGGCCATCTTCGCGAAGTCCGCGCCGCTCTTGAGTTGCTGCGAGATCATCTGGGCCTTCTTCATGGCGTCCTGCCGGCTGGGGGCGTTGCCTGTGCGCGCCGGCACGCCGCCTCCCTGGTAGGCGATGAGGATGTGGCTCAGCTCCAGGGCCTCGAAGTTCTTCTTGTTCTCGTTGTAGAACTTGACCACCGCGTCATTCGACGGCTGCGGCACGAGCTTCTGGGCGGTGGCGGCGGCGAGGATGTTCGTGTGATCGGCGGCCAGTTGCCCGGCCACCTTCGGATCCTTCTCGACGCCGAGCTTGTGCCCTTCCTGTTCAAGGATCTTGAGGCGGACCATCTGTTCGGCGAAGGCCTGCTTCCCGGCCTCGGTGGCGAACTGGCGCTGCACATCCTCGGGGAGCTGCGTGTACGCGGCCTGGAACTCGCTTTCCGTGATGCCCTCGCCGTTGACGTGCATGATGACGTGGTCCGGGCCGGCGGTGGCAGTGGACGTGACCGCGGCGTGCGACGAGAACGGCTTGAAGTCAGGCTTCATGATGGCCAGCCCGAAACAGATCGCGGCGACGACGACGATGCCTGCGATGGCGATGACGATGTCTTTTCTCAAGGTAGCTCCTGCGCGGCCTGGCCGCGCGTAGTCTGCGCCTTCGGCGCGTTGTCTGCGGCGCTTCGCGCCGCGTGGTCGGTGGTCGGTTGGTCGATCCTGGTTGATGGCCGCTTCGGCGCGCGTTGTCGGGGTCCGTTATCGCAGCCTCGCCGCGTGTTGTCCAGAGTCTACAACGTAGCGCGCAACGCCGCAGATAACCGACCGCGCGAAACACGCCGGAGGCGTTTCGTAGATTAGCCGGTGGCAAGCGCCGAAGGACGCGCCGCCACCGGACTGGGATCGCCGCCGCGCCGACCCCGGCAGGGGTCGTGTACCGTACTCGCGTTAACGGCATGGCCGATACCCTTCGGCACCCCTGCCGGGGTGCGACATCGTGGCTATCCACGATCCGGTGGCGGCGCGCCTTGCGGCGCTTGCCACCGGCTAATCTACGGAACGCCTCCGGCGTGCAACCGGCACCCGTGCATCGGCTCATTGGCATTTCTCACACGACGAGCGGAATAAGCCCGCAGCCTTGTCTGAGCCGTAGGCTGAGCGGTGGCCGACGAGCAGGACCGATGTGGCACAGACACTCTTGTCTGTGCAAGGTCTCGCCATGACTCAAGATTGCAAGCTCTCAGGGCCGGGCGGCTCCGGCCGGAGCACAGACAAGAGTGTCTGTGCCACATCGGTCCCCCGGCTTGCGGCGGCAGGGCACGGAGGTTCAATTCAGATTGTTTTCCACCAACCGACAACCGACAGCGCGCGGAGCGCGCAGCACCGATCACCGACAACGCACGCGAAGCGTGCAGACCACGCGCCGAAGGCACTAGGCAACGCGCGCAGCGCAATCATTGACGCCACACACACCCGCGAGTATTCTCCGCGCTTGTGAAAACTTTCACGGATTCAGCTCCGTGAAGGTTCACCAGTAGCCAGGTCCACGGCGCTGATTCTGCATTCCTTCGGAGCCCCCCGAGAAACGTATGGCAAAGATCACCATCGACGGCGTCGAAGTCGAAGTGCAGGAAGGGATCAACTGCATCGAGGCGGCTAAAGCCGCCGACATCCACGTCCCCCACTTCTGCTACCACCCCTCCCTCAGCGTCGTCGGCCAGTGCCGCATGTGTCTCGTCGAGATCGAAGGGATGGGGAAGCTGCAGGCCGGCTGCTCGACCACAGTCAAAGAGGGGATGAAGATCCACGTCTGGAACGAGAAGGTCGACGCGGCCCGCAAAGGGCAGATGGAGTTCCTCCTCATCAACCACCCGCTCGACTGCCCGATCTGCGACAAGGCCGGCGAATGTCCGCTGCAGGACTACGCCTTCAACTACGGCTCGGTCAGCTCCCGTTACGGCGAGTTCAAGCGCACCTATCCGGGCATGGACCGGACGCCGATCGGCCCGCACGTCGTGCAGAACATGAACCGCTGCATCCACTGCACGCGCTGCATCCGCTTCACCTCCGAAATCACCGGCACGGGCGAGCTGGGGTTCTTCAAGCGAGGAGCATCCACCGAGGTCGGCGTGTTTCCGGGGACGCCGCTCAATAACTGGATGTCCGCCTGCGTGACCGACGTCTGCCCCACCGGCGCCCTGACCACGCGCGAGTTCCGCTTCGAGTCGCGCGTCTGGAACCTCGAGTCCGCCGAATCGGTCTGCAACGGCTGCGACGTGGGCTGCAACATTTTCATCGGCTACCGGCAGGGGCAGATCTTCCGCTACCGGCCGCGTGTCAATCCCGAGGTCAATGACCACTGGCTGTGCGACTTCGGACGATTCTCCTACGAGCGATACGACACCGACCGCGTGGTCGTTCCCAAGGTCCGCACCGAGGACGACTACCTCGGCATCTCGACTTGGACAGAAGCGTTAGAAGCGATCGGCCACGCCGTCCACGGCGCCGCAAAGATCGGAGCGATCTTCTCCGCGAACATGACCAACGAGGAAGCCTGGCTCGCCAACGAGCTCTTCGTCGAACGGATGGGCGCGTCGGCCGGGGTGATGGTCGATGCCATCGAGCCGATCAGGATGAAGTCGCGTACGGAGTGGCTGGTTGGGACACAGGGAGCACCGAATTATCGAGGTGTCGAGCTCGCGCTTTCGGGAGTCGGGGGTCGGGAGTCGGGAGTCGGAGCTGAATCGGGAGTCGGGAGTCGGGAGTCGGGAGTCGGAGCTGAATCG
>Ga0210394_10000830_pt1 | contig 56432 bp, 48 predicted proteins | sample IncBWC12MmetaG_FD_160121 | JGI IMG/M metagenome (GOLD analysis project Ga0210394, IMG submission 160121) | Forest soil microbial communities from Barre Woods Harvard Forest LTER site, Petersham, Massachusetts, United States - Inc-BW-C-12-M | ecosystem: Environmental > Terrestrial > Soil >...
CGTCCGGGAAGCGGTTCTTGGAATCAGCCACGGCGTGGCACCATGGCGCGCGATCTTACGTCGTTTGCACTCAATCGTCTTCCAGCGCCGGCACCCGGGCATCCACCTGCGCCGCGATCGCCGCCGGATCGGCGCCGGCCACCGGAAACGACCCCGACCAGATGAGCTTGCCGTCCGCGACGCTCACCAGCTTCACGGTGAGGCTCTGCGCCGTCGCCGCCGCCGGGTTCACGGAGCCGAACAGCACGTACTTCGCGTCGTGCCCGTGCGCGGCTTTGGCGGCCGTCGCGGCCTCGAGCGGCGTCACCGGCTCCTGCATGAGTCCCACGTGGCCGTGGTGGGTGAGCGCGATGCGGCCGTAAACCTGCGCGAAGGCGGCGTCGGCGAGCTTCTTCGCGGACGTATCCCCGGCGGGCGCCGCGAACGGGATGGCGACCAGCGGGTTCTCGGCGTCGGCGAGATCCTTGCCCACCTCGCTCGAGAACGCCTTGGCCATCTCGATGCTGAGGCGCGTGAGGTCGCCGGCGTTGGTGCTGCCCTGGTAGCTGTCGGCGATGTCGCGCAGCTTCCTGGCGTCGGCCGCTGACACCTCGCCGGCGGCCGGTGCGGCCTTACGCGCGGGCGTTTCGTCGCGATCCAGGTGGCGGCTGAGCGGCGTGCACGCCCGGGTGACGATCACGAACGCCAGCCAGATCCATATGAGGATCCGGATCCAGCGCGGCAGCCGCCGGAAGAATACCCAGCTGGCGGTGAGCGCCCAGCCGAGCACGTGCGCGAAGAAGCGCAGCCGCTGCCCCGGCTCCTCGCGCGGGAATTCCGGGTACTCGCGCGGCGGCCGCTCGCGGGGACCGCGCACGGATGGTTCGGAGGCGCGCCGGGTTGCCGCCGGCGGCGCCGGGGCCTGACCCGCGAGCAGGCGGCGGCACAACCCTTCGAGCGCCGGCACCGGCTGCCCGCCGGGTACCCGCGTCCATTGCACGCCGAGGAACCGCTCCGGAACGCGCGCCCGTGCCTGCGGCGTGTCATCGATGACCACCGGCAGCAGAAAGGGGTGATCGTCGGCCATGTCGAGCGTGCGCTCGACGGCGAGGCGCCACTCCCGCCGGAAGTAACCCTCCAGGCGCGTATCCGTTTGCGCGGATATGACCGGCATGAAAAAATCGCACTCGCGTATCTGGCGGCGGATCTTCTGGTCCCACGCGTCTCCTCCGCCGAGCCCGCTCTCGTCGTACCAGACCTCGAGCCCGTAGGTCTCAAGAGCGTCCCTCAGGGCCTGTGCCGCCTTGCGATCCTCGGAGGCGTAGCTCAGGAACACCGACGGTGGCGGTGGTGGGGGCTTAGGCTCGTCGGGTGCGGCGGTGGTCATCGGATGGGCGGAGCGGATCGGGTGAGCAAGGTTAGGGCAAAAGTAAGCGGATTTCACTTGGAGGCGAACGCGTGACCGACCCGGTGGTGCAGGTGGCCGGTGTAGCCAAGACCTATGCCGGGGGTCTCACGGCCCTGCACTCGATCGACCTCAGCATCGAGCGCGGTGAAATCTTCGCGCTGCTCGGCCCGAACGGTGCCGGCAAGACCACCCTCATCAACATCATCTGCGGCATCGTGACGGCGAGCGCCGGCAGCGTGCTGGCCGACGGTCACGACATCGTGCGCGAGTTCCGCGCGGCGCGCAGCAAGATCGGGCTCGTGCCCCAGGAGCTGCACACCGACACCTTCGAGAGCGTGTGGGCCACCGTGACCTACAGCCGGGGGCTGTTCGGGCGCGCCCCCGACGCGGCGCACTGCGAGCGGATCCTGCGCGACCTGTCGCTGTGGGAGCGCCGTGACGCGAAGATCATGACACTCTCCGGCGGCATGAAGCGGCGCGTGCTGATCGCCAAGGCGCTCGCGCACGAGCCGAGCATCCTGTTCCTCGACGAGCCGAGCGCGGGTGTCGACGTCGAGCTGCGGCGCGACATGTGGCAGCAGGTACGGCGGCTGCGCGCGGGCGGCGTGACCATCATCCTCACCACGCACTACATCGAGGAAGCCGAGCAGATGGCTGACCGCATCGGCGTGATCCACAAGGGCAGGCTGATCGTGGTGGAGGACAAGACGGTCCTGATGCGCAAGCTCGGCAAACGGCAGCTGATCCTGCACCTGCAGCGGCCGCTCGCGGCGCTGCCGGCGGGGCTCGCCGACTATCCCCTCGAGCTCACCGAGCACGGCAACACGCTGGTGTTCACCTTCGACGCCCACACGCGCGAGACGGGTATCGCGACGCTGCTGAAACGCCTCGGCGAGCTCAACATCGAGTTCCGCGATCTGCACTCGAGCGAGAGCTCGCTCGAGGACATCTTCGTCGGCCTGGTGAGCGAGCGCACATGAACGTGCATGCGATCCGGGCGATCTACCGCTTCGAGATGGCGCGCACCTTCCGCACGCTCATGCAGAGCATCGCCGCCCCGGTGCTCTCGACCGCGCTCTACTTCGTGGTGTTCGGCGCCGCCATCGGCGGCCGGATGGGTAACGTCGACGGCGTCAGGTACGGCTCCTTCATCGTGCCCGGCCTGATCATGCTGTCGATCCTGACGGAGAGCGTCTCCAATGCCTCCTTCGGGATCTACCTGCCCAAGTGGTCGGGCACTATCTTCGAGCTGCTGTCGGCGCCGGTGTCGTACGTCGAGGTGCTGATCGGCTACGTGGGCGCGGCCGCCACCAAGTCGGTGATGCTCGGCTTGCTAATCCTGGCGACGGCGCGGGTGTTCGTGCCTTACGAGGTACTGCACCCGCTGTGGATGGTGGCCTTCCTGGTGCTCACCGCCGTGACCTTCAGCATGCTCGGGTTCATCATCGGACTGTGGGCCGGGAGCTTCGAGCAGCTGCAGGTCGTGCCGCTCATGGTGCTGACGCCGCTCACCTTCCTCGGCGGCGCCTTCTACTCGATCAGCATGCTGCCGCCGCTGTGGCAGAAGATCACGCTGTTCAACCCGGTCGTGTATCTCATCAGCGGATTTCGCTGGAGCTTCTTCGGCACCGCCGACGTCAACGTGGTGGCGAGCGCGGGTGCGACGCTCGCCTTCCTCGCGCTGTCGGTCGCGGTCGTGGCGCTCATCTTCAGGACGGGCTACAAGCTCAAGAACTGACCCGCGGGGCTGCGCCGGCGGAGCGGTGCGTCAACGGGGTGTGCCGAGGTCCTCGAAGCGCACGTTGCCGATGCGGTACGACTTCCAGTCCCGGAAGTCGAAGTGCCACCACTCGAACTCGTAGACCGTGAAGCCCTCGGCCTCCATGTGCGCGCGCAGCAGATCGCGCCGGCGGCGCTCTGCCGCGGTGCCGCCGCTGTAGGTGGGCCAGGCGCGCTCGGTGGGCTCGTCGTAAAGGCTCGGCATCGCGACCGCGCGGCCGGTCTTCAGATCGTAGAGCGTCAGATCCACCGCGCAGCCGCGGTTGTGGCGCGAGCCCTCGGCCGGATCGGCCACGTACTTATGCAACTCCGGCGGCATCGCATCCCAGAATATCTTCGTCACGTACCACGGCCGGTAGCCATCGTGGACCAGCAGTCCGTAGCCCTCGCGTGCGAGCGAGCGCTCGACGCGCACCAGCGCCTCGGCGGCCGGCCGCTGCAGGAAGGCGCGCGCCTGGCTGTACACCGGCGTGCCGAGGAAGTTGTGCGTGCCCGCGTAGCGGATGTCGAGCCGGATGGCCGGATCGAGCGTCGTGAGCTCGACCAGATCGGCCGGGCGGAAATCGCCCGTCTCCGCCGGCGGCGTGGCCGCGAGCGCCAGCGGCAGGAGCTCGGCCACCGGGCGCACCGGCGTGACGTGAAAGACGCCGCCCGAGATCGCGGAGCTGTCCGCGTGCGCTGCGAGCGCCAGCGCCAGCGCCAGGGCGGGCAGGACGGCTAAGCGGCGGCGCGGCTGACTCATTCGGCGTTCGCGTAGGCCTTGATCAGGTCGTTGAGGAAGTCTCTGCCCACGTACAGGGCACGGACGCTGCGCCGCTCGTTGAGCCCGTGCACGCCGTTGCCGTCGGGGTCGCCCCAGAATCCCGGCACGCCGTACACCGGGATGCCGATGGCCTCGAGGTAGATGCCGTCGGTCGCGCCGGTCGACATGGTCGGCACCAGCGGCACCCCCGGAAAGTAGCGCGCCACCAGCTTCTCGGCCGGCCCCATGATCTTCGGATCGAGCGGCGGCGGCTGCGCAATGGGTCCGCGGGCGCGAGCCGCCGTCACCGTGATGCGCGGATCGTCGATGGCGGCGATGAGTGCCGCGCGTGTTCCCTCGACCGTCTCGCCGGGGAAGATACGGCAGTTCACGTTGGCCGTGGCGCGCTGCGGCAGGGCATTCTCCGCGTGGCCGCCCGCGAGCAGCGTCGCCACGCAGGTGGTGCGCAACACGCTGTGATAGCTGCGATCGCGCGACACGATGGCCTCGGCCGCGTGATCGTCGGGGTTTTTGGCGAGCGCCACCATGGCCTGTCCGAGCTCGTCGTTGCGCGCAGCTCCCGCTTTGGCGAAGAACGCGCGCGTCGTATCGGTGAACTGCACCGGGAACTCGTGCTCGCGCACCCTGATGAGCGCATCGCTCAGCTCGTAGATCGCGTTGTCGCGGATCGGGATCGAGCTGTGGCCGCCGGCATTGGTGGCCTCGACGGTGTAGTTCTGCGCGGCCTTCTCGCCGACCTGCATCGACTCCACGAGCAGCTTGCCGTGTCCGTCGGTGCGGCCACCGCCGCCCTCATTGAGTGCGAAGGCCGCCGCGATCAGCTGCGGCTTGTTTTTGGCGAGCCAGTCGGCGCCGCTGAAGGCCTCGGTGGTCTCCTCGCCGCAGGTGAGCGCCATTTTGATCGTGCGCCGGGGGTGATATCCCTCGCGCTTGAAGCGCATGAGGGCGTCGACCCAGGTGGCATCCATCCCCTTCATGTCCGAGGTGCCGCGTCCGTAGAAATTGCCGTTCTCCTCGATCAGGGTGAATGGGTCGCGGGTCCAGTCGGCGCGCTTCGCCGCCACCACGTCGAGATGGCCGAGCAGCAGCATCGGTTTCGCGGTCCTGGAGGTTCCCGGGAGCACGGCGACGATGCCGCCCTCGAGCGGATGCTCGGGGACGGAGAACAACGTGATGTCGCGGTCGGTGAATCCGGCCTCGCGCAGGTGAGCGGCAATGCGCTCGGAGAGGAGCGTGCAGCTGCCCTTCGGGTAGCTGGTGTCGGTCTCGACCATCTCCTTATAAAGCGCACGGAAGGCGACCTGGTCGGGCCGCAGCGGCCCCATCGGCTGCTCCACGTCCAGAGCCAGCGCGAGCGCCGGACACTGCAGCAGCAGGGCGATTCCGGCGGCGGTGAAAATTCGCATTAGCATGACCCCGTCCCAGGGCGCGCCCCAGGGCGCGCGAGGCCGGAGACTCTACCCGATCGGCGGCAGTGATGCGCGTAACAGACTATCGGGCGCAGCCTGGGCAATACTGGCGCCGCCTCAGGAGGTCGTCATGTCGCTCACCACTTGCGCGAACTGTGGGTCCCCGATCGACGACGGGCGTGCGGTCTGTCCGAACTGCGGCCGGTCGCTGTCCGGTTACCCAGCGCGGCGGGTCGCGCTCGCGATGGCGCTCGCCGTCGGGACAATCGGTCTCGGCGCGGCGCTGCTGCTGACACGGACCCCGGTCGGCACCGAGGGTGCTGGCTACGCCCGCGCCGTGCACAGCGGGCAACGCGAGCGGGTCGCCTTCTTCTACGATCTGCTCGCCAACTGCGAAGTCGAGGGCTATCCGGAGATCACGGTGACGAGGGCTCCAACCCAAGGCACCGTCTCGGTGGAGCAGGGCAAGGCTTACCCGCGCTACACGCGCGAGAACATCCGCTTCGAGTGCGACCGGAACCTTGCCGGCGCCAGCCTGGTGTTCTATCAGTCGGGCGTGAATTATCGCGGCCGCGATTCGTTCACCATCCACGTCCGCTTTCCGGACAGCGAAATATGGACGCAGACCTACACCGTCAGCGTGTTCTAGCCGTTCATGGGCCGGGCGGCGCCAGCGCGGGTTGCTTCATCTCGACCGCGATGGCGCGCACCAGCTCGCGCAGATCCGCGTGCTCGAGATTGGTGAGCACCGCGATGGCGGTGTGGCTCTCGGGGATGATGAAGAGCTCCGTGCTCGTGCCCGACTGGCCGCCGGTGTGCATGACGAAGCGCCCGCCCTCCGGCAGCGCAAAGCCCAGCCCATAGGGGTCCTTGCTGCTCACCGCCGTGGCGGTCCACATTTCCTTCAGGGTGGGGGCTTTCACCAGCTTGCCGTCGAGCAGTGCCTGCGCGAAGCGCACCAGGTCCTCGGCGCTGGTCACGTAGCCGCCGCCGGGGATCTTGTAGCTCGAGTCCATCAGTACGGAGTTCTTCACCACGCCGTCGAGGAGCTGATAGCCGCGGGCGCGGTGTGGCACGATCTCGAGGCTGTCGTCGACGAAAGTATGGGTCATTCCCGCGGGCTTGAGCACGTGCGCGGCGACGTAGTCGGCGAAGCGCTCGCCCGCGGCGCCTTCGATCGCGCAGCCGGCTACGGAGTAGCCGTAGGTGCTGTACTGGAAGCCACTACCGGGCTTGAACAGCAGCGGGTCGTTCGCAAAGAGCGCGAACCCGTCGGCTATCCACTGGTAGTGATGCGTGTATTCCGGCTCGCCGGGATTGTAGTGGCGGATTCCGGAGGTATGCGACAGCAGCTCGCGCGTGGTGATCGGCCACTGCTTCTCGGGAAACGGCGCGCAGTAACGCTGCACCGGCGCATCGAGGTCGAGCCTGCCCGCTTCGACCAGCGTCATGGCGGCGACCGCCGTGATGGTCTTGGCGATCGAGGCGGTGCGGTACAGCGTCTGCGGAGTCGCTGCCACGGAGTTCTCGAGGTCCGCGGTGCCGAAGCCCTTCGAGTAGACAATCCGGCCGCCCGTCATGGCCGCGACCGTCACCGCGGGGATCCGCTGCCGCTGCATCGCCTCGCTGACGATGCGGTCGAGACGCGCGTTCGCCGCCTGCGGGGCTGCGTCCTGGGCGCTTGCGAGGGACGCCGCGGCGAGCAGCAGCAGCGTGAGAGTCGCGGATCGGGTCTTCATGTGCATCACTCCCGTCGGGAGATATTATCAATGCGATGATCGCACTGCGCGCCGCCGACTTGTTGGATCTCCTCGAGCCCGCCGAGACGGTCGCACTGATCGAGGCCGCGGCGCTGGCGGCCGAGAATCGCGACTGCGTCGTGCCGGCGCGGGGGCACATCCACTGGCGGGAGGGGACGCTGCTCACCATGCCGGCGATCGGCGCCGGCGTCCTCGGCGTCAAGCTGGTCTCGGTGGTCCCGGGCAACGCCGCGCGTGCACTGCCGGTCACGAACGGCGTCATGCTGCTCGGCGATGCCGGCACGGGCTTGCCGCTCGCCATCATGGACGCGGCGGCGCTCACCGCCATGCGCACCGGCGCCGTGGCTGGCGTCGGTTTGAAACACCTGACGCCTCCCGACGTCGCCTCGATCGGCATCGTGGGCGCCGGGGTGCAAGGCGCCTGGGCTGCGATCACGGCGTGCGCGCTGCGGCCCATCCGCACGGTGTTCGCCGTGCGCCGCTCGGCGGTGAGCTTCGAGCGCTTCCTGGCGACGCTCGCCGCCCACGCCCCCGGTGTCACGGTGACCGCGTGCGGGAGCGCCGCGGAGGTCCTGACGCGCACGGCGGTCATCGTGACGGCCACGACCGCGGCCGAGCCCGTCCTGCCGGACGATCCGCCCCTCCTCGCGAACCGGCACTTCATCGCCATCGGTTCCTATGAGCGCCACATGCGCGAGCTGCCGGATTCCGTGCTGCGGCTCGCCGGTCACCTGGTACTGGATTCGGAATTCGCCCGTCACGAGGTCGGCGAGGCCGTGCACGCGGTGGCGCGGGGCCTGCTCACCGATGCGGATCTTTTCACCATCGGCGCACTGCTCGCCGGCACACGCCACGTCGACGTCGCCGGCACGACTGCGTACAAGTCGGCCGGCATGGCGCTCTACGATCTCTACGTCGCGCAGGCGCTGTACGCCGCAGCGCGCCGCGCCGGTGTCGGGCAGGAGGTTGTCTTATGACTCGCGTTCTCGTCACCGGGGCTTCCGGCGGCATCGGCTCGGCCATCTGCAGCACGCTCGCGGCGCGTGGCGTGAGCCTGGTGCTGCACTACCAGTCGGGACGTGCGGCCGCGGAGGCCACCCGCGCCGCGCTCGCGGGCCAGGGTCACACCCTGGTCGGCGGCAATCTCACCGATGCGGCCGATATCGAGCGGCTGTGGCGCGAGGCGAGCGCAGCTGCTCCGATCGATGCCGTGGTGAACAACGCCGGCATCTTTCCCAACCATCCGCCGCTCACGACGGATTACGCCGGCTGGACCGCGGCCTGGCAGCGCACGCTCGCCATCAACCTCACGGGGCCCGCGAACCTCGCCTGGTTCGCCGCGCGCTCCATGACGGAGCGCGGCCGCGGGCGCATCGTCAGCGTGTCGTCGCGCGGCGCGTTTCGCGGCGAGCCGCTGGCGCCCGCATACGCCGCGAGCAAGGCGGGCCTCAACGCCTTCAGCCAGTCCCTCGCCAAGGCGCTCGCACCCAGGGGCGTCTACTGCTTCGTCGTGGCGCCGGGCTGGGTGGCGACGGCGCGCGTCGCCACGGCGATTGCCGACCAGGCGGTGATCGCCGACCAGCCCCTCGGGCGCGTTGCCACGCCCGAGGAGGTTGCCCAGGTCGTCAGCTTCTGCGTGCTCGAGGCGCCGGCCAGCATGACCGGCGCGATCCTCGACGTGAACGGCGCGTCGTATTTGCGTTAGTGGCTGGTGCGGCTGATGAAGTCCGCGACGTTGTCGTGCAGCTGCTTGAGCGAGCTCTCCTTGGCATACACCATGTGTCCCGAGTCGTAGAAGCGGAACTCGATGTTGCCGACGAGGCTCGGCGGAATCGGCAGGTGCTGCATCTCGTAGACGCCCTGGAAGAAGGGCGTCGCCAGATCGAAGTAACCGGCGTTCAGCTGCACCTTGAGGTTCGGGTTGAGCTTCATCGCCTCGGCGAGATCAGGCATGACGTTGGCGGCCTGGCGCGCGGAGAGCGGCGCGCCGGTCTGGCCCGGCAGCTGGTGGGCGAAGTTCCAGGTGCGGAAAGTCTGGATGCTCGGGTGGAACTCCTCGCTCTGCCCGAAGTGCAGCTCCCTGCGCGCGTAGTCGTTGAAGGCAGCCACGTAGGCCGCACCGATCGAGGCGGACTGCGGGTCGTAATCGGCACGCTGGCTGAGCGGATCGATGTCCGGACCCGAGAAGCGCGTGTCGAGCCGTCCCGTGGTGATGCCGCCCTCGGCCTGCAGATTCTGCCGGAACTCACCGCCGTCGATGCGCAAGTCCGCCCTGAGGATGTAATCGAGCGGCAGCCCCGTGTAGTCGTGAAGCTTGCCGGCGACCGCAGCCCGGTCGCTCGCGCCGAGTGAGGAGCCGGCGGCGAGTGCCCGCGCATAATCGCCGAGCGCGAACTGCTCGACCTCGCTGAGGAACGCCTCAAGATTCGGGTGCTCGCCGGGGAGCTTCTTGTGGTACCAGGCCGTGGCGGCGTAGGTGGGTAGCGCCGTCTCGTAGGGCACATCGATGCCGGGATTGCCGGTGGGGCGATCCGGGCTCAGGTCGAAGTTGAGGATCTGCGAGAGCAGGATGACTCCGTTGAGATCCACGGAGCGCTCGCTCGCCAGATAGCGCGCCACCACGGCCGAACGCGGCGTGCCGTAGCTCTCGCCGAAGAGGTACTTGGGCGAGTTCCAGCGGCCGTACCTGGTGAAGAATTCGGTGATGAATTGTGTGAAGGCGTAGGCATCGGCGTCTACGCCGAAGAATTCCTTCTCCTTGTCCTTGCCGGCGATACGGCTGAAGCCGGTGCCCGGCGCATCGATGAACACGAGATCGCTCGCATCGAGCAGGCTGTAGGCGTTGTTGACCAGCTGGTACGGCGCCGCGGGAGTGTGCGTGTCGGTCGATGTGACGATGCGGCGCGGCCCGAAGGAGCCCATGTGCAGCCACAGCGTCGCCGAGCCGGGGCCGCCGTTGTAAAGGAATGTAATGGGCCGCTGCGTGCCGCCGTCTTTCCTGAAGTAGGCGACGTAGAACATCGAGGCAACGGCGGACGGGTTGTGCTCGCTGTCGTCGGCGGCCTTGGCGCTGGGATCCGCCGGCACGTCGTCCCAGCCGCGCGGATGGACGATGAGCGTGCCCGCAACCGCCTCGTAGGCGATCGGGTGTCCGCCGACCGTGACCGAGCCGCTGGTCGTGACCGCCTCGGCCTTGAAAGGCTCGAATTTGCGGCTTTCGGACTTTTCCGGCGCGCCTTCGGGCTTGCGGTCCTGCGGCGCCGCGCCTTCGGGGGGAGCGGCGAGCGCGGCACCCACGAGGAGGGCTGGAAGCAGCGCGCAGCAGGAGCTGAGAGTGCGGCGGGGATTCATGGCTCTTCCTTCTTGGTGGCGGCCTTTCAGGGTGCGAAAGTCTAGCCGAGGCGACGGCTTGCCGCATTAAACCGCGCGCGAGTCGCGCGCCGTGCGTGTGTTCAGCGGCTGACGCCGCTCGAGCTGACCGCGTAGGCACCCGAGAGTGTCATCACCAGCAGCGCTTCGCAGCTCACTTCGACGGAGAGCTCGATGCGCCCGCGGCCGGCGCGGGCGAGCATGCGCTTGAGCTTCTCGAGGTCGGCAGGCCCGGGCGGGCGTGCCGTCGCCCGAAAGGGTGCGCGCGCCGGCGCCAGGAAACGCGCGCTCGACTCGTGCAGCGCCACCTCAGCGTCGATGGATTCGGCGCTGCACCAGCGGGTGAGCAGCGCCCAGCCGGCGAGCGCCGCCGCGGAGTAGAGGCTGCCGGCAAACGCGGTGCCCTTGTCGTTCAGGTTGGCGGCGAGAGGCGCGGCGATGGTGAGCGGCTCGACCTCGACGATCGTGAGCCCGAGGGCGTGCGCCGGCGCGATGTTTGCCATCAGGTACGCCTGCAGGGAGTCGCGATCGAGAAGCTGCATCGGTCGAACGCCGCGGCCTTAGGGTGCAGCGCGCAGCGTGACGTTAGAGAACCACAGATCCTTCCAGCGTTTGACCTTGTCGGCGGCGGCGAGCGTCTTCGGCGAGGCCGTCTGCTGCGCGCCGAAAGCCACGCCCTCAACGACGTTGACGTTGACCGCCGCGTACACCCGTCCGGCCTCTGGGTACAGCGGCGCGACGAGCACGCCGCAGTGCCGGCACAGCAGCAGCTCCGCCTGCCCGCTCCCCTGGGCATAGCGGCCGCAGTCGCGCTCGTCGCGGATCTGAATGAGGAGCGAACCCTGGGGATCGGAGACGTAGGCGGCGCGGTGCTTGCGGCAGAAGTCACAGTCGCAGGCGCGCGGGTTGTAAGTCCCGGCGCTGCGCGTCAGCTCCAGCTCGACGCGGATGTTGCCACAGTGACAACCGCCGCCCAGTCTGTGCATGGGGGAACACTACTACAATGCCGGGGTGCCGTGGAGCGCCAAGCCATGAGTGAAGTCGAAGGGGAGCCCGTCTCGAGGATCCTGAGCGCCGCGACCTTCGCCGCCGAGCGCCATCGCGACCAGCGGCGCAAGGGCAAGGACGCCTCCCCCTACATCAACCACCCGCTGGCGCTGGCGAGCCTCCTGGCCGGCTGCGGCGAGCGCGACGCGACGCTGCTCATGGCGGCGCTTCTGCACGACACCGTCGAGGACACGGCCACCACCTTTGGGGACCTCGAGCAGGCCTTCGGCGCCGAGGTGGCCGGCATCGTCCGCGAGGTCACCGACGACAAGGCATTGCCGAAGGCCGAGCGCAAGCGGCTGCAGATCGAGCACGCCGCGCGCCTGAGCCGCCGCGCCATGCTGGTGAAGCTCGCCGACAAGATCTGCAACCTGCGCGACATCCTCATCTCGCCCCCCACCGACTGGACGGTGCAACGCAAGCGCGAGTACTTCGACTGGGCGAGGGCGGTGGTCGACCCGATGCGCGGCGTCCACCCGCCGCTCGAGGCGCTGTTCGACGAGGTCTACGCCCGCAAGCCGCCGCCGGCGTCGTGAGCCCTCAGTGCGCGCGGCGGACGGTGCGGTAAGCGCGGCGAGACGCGGGCGCCACGGCCGCTGCCCCGGCCGGTCGCGCACGTATGATGCGCACTCGAGCCGCGAGCTCGGGGAGAGAACGCCATGTCCGCAGATCGGTTCGCACCGCCCCTTGCACTTGCTCTTGCGCTAGTCGCCGTCACGGCGCTCGGCGCCACCCCGGCGCCCGAGCGGCTGCCGCCGACCATGCGCGCCGTCGCCATCGACCGCACCGGCGGCCCCGAGGTCCTGACGGTGCACGAGCTGCCCGTGCCGACCCCCGGACCCGATGAGATCCTCATCGCGCTCGATACCGCCGGCGTCGGCCCCTGGGATCTCGAGGTACGCGAGAAGCTCGCGTACTACCGTGAGAAAAGCTTTCCGGTGGTGCTGGGTGTCGACGGTGCCGGCACGGTCGCCGCGGTCGGCGCCGCGGTGCGCGACTTCAAGGTCGGCGATGCCGTTTACGCCTATGCCTGGGACAACCCCAGGGGCGGCTTCTACGCCGAGTACGTGGCGGTGCCAGCGAAGGCCGCCGGGCACGTGCCCGGGGGCTTGAGCCTGCGCGACGCGGGCGCCGCGGCGGTCACTGCACTCACCGCGCTCCAGGGGGTCGATGACGCGCTGCACCTGAAGCCCGGGGAGACGCTCATCATCCACGGAGCATCGGGCGCCGTCGGGACGCTCGCGGTGCAGTTCGCGAAGCTGCGCGGCGTGCGGGTGCTGGCGAGCGCCTCGGGCGATGACGGCGTCGCGTTGGCGCGGCGGCTCGGCGCCGAAGCGGCGATCGACGGCCATCACGGCGACATTCGTGCCGCGGCGCACGGGTTTGCGCCCGCGGGGGTGGATGCGGTGCTGGCGCTCGCCGGTGGCGACGCGCTCGAGGCCTGCATCGACGCTCTCAAGCCCGGCGGCCGGGTCGCCTACCCGAGCGGCGTGCAGCCGCCGCCGAAGACGCGCCCGGGAGTTGCCATCCTCAGGTACGACGCGCTCACCGGGCCCGCCGAGTTCGCGCGGCTCGGCCAGGCGATCACCGCGGCGCAGCTCAGCGTGCCGATCGCCGCCGAATATCCGCTCGCCGATGCCGCCCGGGCCCACGAGCGCATAGCCGCCGGCCACGTGCTCGGCAAGGTGGTGCTGAGGATCCGCTGAGTACTCAGGTCTGGGGCGGCGCGCCGCCTTCGGCACGGCGGCGCGCGACGAAGACGTCGAGCGCTGCGCTCACCGCCGGATCCACCGGCGGCGGCTGGAACGCGGCGAGCGTGTTGCGCCACACCGTGCAGGCGCGCTGCGTCGCGGTCTTCGCACCGTCGTCGAACCACTGACCGTAGTTACGCCAGTCGGAGACCAGCGGGCTGTAGAAGGCATCGCGGTAGCGCTGCATGGTGTGCGCCGCGGAGAAGAAATGCCCGCCCGGGCCCACCTCGGCCACCGCCTCGATGCCGATGTCATCCGCGGTCGCCGGTACCGGCTGGAAGACCTCGGCCATCATCTGCAGCATCTCGACGTCGAGGATGAATTTCTCGTACGAGGCGGTGAGCCCGCCTTCGAGCCAGCCGGCCGCATGCAGCATGAAGTGGCAGCCGCCGAGCAGCGCCCCCCACAGGCTCATCTGCGATTCGTAGGCGGCCTGCGCGTCGGGGGCATTGCCGGCGGTGGCGCTCGAGCAGCGCCATGGCAGGCCGATGCGCCGCGCCAGCTGTCCGGCGCCGAAGGCGGCCTTGGCGTATTCGGGCGTACCGAACGCCGGCGAGCCCGACTTCATGTCGACGTTGGAGGTGAAGCTGCCGTACATGACCGGCGCACCGGGCCGTACCAGTTGCGCGAGCGTGATGCCGAACAGCGCTTCGGCATGCGCCAGCGTCAGCGCCCCCGCAATGGTGATAGGCGCCATGGCGCCGGCGAGCGTGAACGGTGTGACGATCATCAGCTGGCCGTTGAGCGCGAATTCGATGATGCCGTCGGTCATCGGCAGATCGAGCTGGAGCGGGGAGTTGGTGTTGCAGATGCTGTAGCAGCGCGGCTCGCGCCTGAAAGTGTCCACGTCGATGCCGTGCGCCGTGCGCAGCATCTCGAAGTTGTCGGCGAGCTGTGCGGCGCCGCGGCAGTAGAAATACGGCGGTTTGTCGCCGAGCGTGAGCTGTGCGAGCGTGGTATCGAGGTGGCGCTCGTGTACCGGGACGTCGCCGGGCTCGGTCATCTGGCCGAGCACGTGGATCACGTCGAAGGACTGCGACAGCCGCACCAGGTCGCGATAGTCGGCGAGGGTGCCCTGGCGCTTGCCGCGCTCGAGGTCGCTCACGCTCGGCGGTCCCGCCACCGGCGCGAAGATCACGTGCCGGCCGCCGACGTGGCAGGTGCGCTGCGGATTACCGGCCACGAGATTCGCCTCGCGCGGCGCTGTGGCGAGCGCCGCGCTCACCATCGCGGGATCGAGCCGCACCAGCTGCGTCGCCTCGTCCACGCGCGCGCCGGCGGCGGCGAGTACCGTGCGCCCACGCGGGGAGAGCACGCGCATGCCCTGTCGCTCGAGGATCCCGAGCGCGGCGAGATGCATGCTCTCGACCTGGTCGTCGGAGAAAATCCGCACCGGCTCGAAGGGATTGACGAGGTTGCGGTAGCGCGTCGAGCGCGGTGCCTGGGGGGCGGCGGTGGCGCCGCGCTGCGGCCGGCGGGAGGTCATGGGGCGCCCCGCTGCTTCGCGATCCATTCGTTCACCAGCTGTTCGAGCAGTGTGAGCGGCACGCCGCCGTTCTCGAGTACCACGGTATGGAAGTCCTTCAGGTTGAACTTCGGTCCGAGGGCCGCCTGCGCCTTCGCGCGCAGCTCCAGTATCTTCAGCTCGCCGATCTTATAGGCGCAGGCCTGTCCCGGCATCGCCATGTAGCGCTCCACCTCGGAGGTCACGTCCGTCTCGTTCTTGCCGGTGGTGGCGACCATGTAGGCGATCGCCTGTTCGCGCGTCCAGCCGCCGGCGTGGATGCCGGTGTCGACCACCAGGCGCGCGGCGCGCAGCAGCTCGAGCTGCAGCCGCCCGAGATTGCCGAAAGGATCGTCCTTGTACATGCCGATCTCGGCGGCCAGCTGCTCGGCGTAGAGCGCCCAGCCCTCGGCGTACGCGGTGTAGAGAGTCTGCTGGCGGATCAGGGGCAGACCTTTCAGCCCCAAGGCGGTGGAGATCTGCAGGTGATGCCCGGGAACGCCTTCGTGATAGGCGAGCGTCTTCATGCTCCAGGTGGGTACCTCGCCCATGTCGCGCAGGTTGGCGAAGAAGATGCCGGGTCGCGAGCCGTCCATCGCCGCCTGCTGGTAATAGGCGCCCGAGGTACCCTTCTCCTGCGAAGGCGGCACGCGCTCGACCCGCAGCCGCCTGGCGGGCAGCGTGCGGAAGTACTCGGGCAGACGCTCGCTCACCTGATCGAGTATCTGCTGATAGCGCACGAGCGCCTGGTCACGCCCCGCGGCATCGTTCGGCAGGAGGAAACGCGGGTCCTTGCCGAGCGCCGCCATACGCTCGCCGACGCTTCCGTGCGCGAGCCCCTGGGCGCGAAGCAGCGTGTCCATCTCCCCGGTGATCCGCGCGACCTCGGCGAGGCCGAGCGCATGCACCTGCTCGGGCGTGTAGTCGGTGGTGGTGTTCTGTTTGAGGGCGAGCGCGTAGTAGGCCGCGCCGTCGGGCAGCCGCGCGACGCCCGCACCCTGGGCCGCGGCGGCGGGTCGCAGCGCCTCGAGTGCCGCGCTCATGCGCGCATAGGCGGGGTAAACCCGGGATTCGACCGCCCGCACCGCCGCGCCCTTAAGCTGCGCCCGGGTTGCGGCGTCGAGGGACTTCACCTTTTCCATGCGCGCCGTGAAGGTCGTCACCAGCGCGCTGTCCCCGGGCGCGGCGCTCACCGTGTCGTGGATGACGATGAGCGAGCGCTCGAGGAGCGAGGGCGGCAGCAGCACGCCGAGCTGTGCCTGGCGCTCCATGGCGGCGGTCACCTGGTCGAGCTTCCCGCCCATGGCCTCGAGGCGCCGCACGTAGTTGCGCGCGGTTTTCAGGTTGCTGACGACGTGGGTGGTCTGCATGAAGCTCGCGAGCTCCACTTCGACCCCGAACATCGGGCTCACCGGATAGAGCTCATCTCCCTGCAGCCAGGCGAACCGCCGGAACGCGAGGCCCGTCTCGTACTGGTCGATCAGGATGTCGTACGTGATCTGGTCCTGGCGACTCAAGGTGGCGCGGTCGAAGCGGTGCACTTGCGCGAGGAAGCGCTCGAGCTGGGTGTAATCGGCGTCGCGCTGCGCAGGCGTATAGGGGGCGAGCTCGCCCGAGTGGTGATCGAACACCGTACCGTCGGTGAGGCCGACGGCGGTGAACATCTCGGGGTTGCGCATCAGGAACTCGAGCGCCTGGCGGTTGGCGAGCATGTTGATGCTGAAGGGCTTGCCCCACACCGTGCGGTAGCCCGCCCAGCCGAGTACCGCGAGCAGTGCGAGCGCGATCCACCCGGCGATCCGCCATCGTTGCCTCATCGGCTTCAATAGATCGCAAACGGCAAGGGCAGGTCAAGCCCGCAAGCGGTGCGACGGGCGGCCCCCGCGTTATAGTGCGCCGTCCCCAGGCTCTTTCGAGGCTCCCATGACCGAGGTCGCAGGCGTCGCCGAGATCCGCAGCCACTTCCCGGCGCTCGAACGCCGCCACAACGGCTTGCCGGTCGCGTACTTCGACGGTCCGGGCGGCACGCAGGTGCCGCGGGCGGTCGCGGCCGCGATGACCGACTATCTCCTCAACCACAACGCCAACACGCACTGGGACTTTCCCTCGAGTCGCGAGACCGACGCGGCTCTCGGGCGTTCGCGCGCCGCGCTCGCGGACTGGCTGGGCGGCGCTCCTCAGGAAATCGTCTTCGGCGCCAATATGACCACGCTCACCTTCCATCTGGGGCGCGCACTGGGGCGCGGCTGGCGCGCCGGTGACGTCGTGGTGGTCACCGAGCTCGATCACCACGCCAACTCCGACCCCTGGCGGTCGCTCGCCCGCGAGCGCGGCCTCGAGGTGCGCACCATCCGCATGCGGCGCGAGGACGGCCGGCTCGACGCGGACGATGCGGCGGCGAAACTCACCCCGGGCGTCAAGCTGCTGGCGCTCGGCGCCGCCTCGAATGCGCTCGGCACGATCAACGACGTGGCGCGGCTCACCGCACAGGCGCACGCGGTCGGGGCGCGGGTGTTCGTCGACGGCGTGCACTACGCCGCCCACCAGATACCGGACGTGCGCGCCTGGGACTGCGATTTCTTCGCCTGCTCGGCCTACAAGTTCTACGGTCCGCACGTCGGGGTGCTGTGGGGGCGGCGCGAGCTCATTGCCGCGCTCGATGCGCCGAAGCTCGCGCCCGCCTCGTCCGAGCCCCCGGAGCTGCTCGAGACCGGCACGCTGAACCACGAGGGCATCGTCGGGGCCGGTGCCGCGGTCGACTACCTGGCGGGACTCGCCGGCGGGAACGGGCCACGCCGCGCGCGGCTGGCACGCGTGGCGCAGCAGCTGCACGAGCGCGGCGCGGCGCTGCTCGGGCAGTTGTGGAACGGGCTGAAGGAAATCGGCGGCATCCAGCTCTACGGGCCGCCGCCCGGCACAGCGCGCACCGCAACCCTGTCCTTTGCGGTGGCGGGACGGGAGAGCGCCGCGGTGGCGGCCCTCCTCGCCGAGCGCGGCGTGTTCGTTTCGCACGGGGACTTCTACGCGACCACAGCCGTCAGGCTCCTCGGCCATGAGCGCGACGGCCTGGTGCGCGCCGGTTGCGCCGCGTACACCACCGCGGAGGAAGTCTCCCGGCTGGTCGAGGGCGTGCGGCAGATCGCACGCAGCTGAAAACGAACGAGCCCGGCCGCTTGTGGCCGGGCTCGTCGATCGAAGCGCTCCGGATGCGGAGCGGCGCTTACTTGTGATTCTTGTTGGCGGCCTCGGCGGCCATCTTCAGCTCGTTATTGACCTGGTCGAGCAGGTCCTTGGCCTTCGCGGCGTGGCCGTCCATGTCCCACTCGTTCGCCTTCTGGGCGGCCGTGATTCGCTCCCAGGCGCGGTGCGAAAGATCCTGGGCTGCCGCCAGGTTCGGGTGTCTCTTGCCGCTGATGTCCTCGACCGGCGGAGCGGCGAATGCAGCCGAGGCGACGAGTAACAGGGCGGCGGAGCTCAGCGTCAACTTGATCATTGCGACTCCCTGGATGACGGTGTGTTGTGACCGGATGGTCCCGGGTGAACCCGAGCCGGGTGAACCCGAGCCGGGTGAACCCGAGCGCGCGCAGTGTCGTCCCGGCACCCGGGGAAAGCAAGCCGCGCCGCGGCGGAGCTGCCGCACGCGCGGGCAATCTGGGCGAACGGTCACACTGCCGGATGCGACCCTCCCGGCGGGTGCGCCCGGCGTGGTACCTTGAGCGCTGGCAGCTACCTATATAAGGAGTCAGGCAGCGAATGCCCAGCAGAGTTCCTGAGGGCCAGAGCCGCGGCTGGATCATCGCCATCGGCGGCGCGGAGAACAAGGAGAATGATCGCCGCATTCTCGAGCGCTTCGTCACCGCCTCGGGCGGGAGCGGCGCCGACATCGTGATCATCCCGACGGCCAGCCGCATGCACGAGACCGGGCCGCGCTACGAGCGCGTGTTCGGCGACCTCGGCGCGAGCCACGTGAGCGTCATGGATTTCGACACCCGCCGCGATGCCTGCGAGCCCGGGCGCCTCGAGCGCCTCGAGCAGGCGAGCGGCATCTTCTTCACCGGCGGCAACCAGCTGCGTCTCACGACGCTGCTCGGCGGCACGCCCGTGGCGAAGCTGATCCGTGCGGCGAACGCGCGCGGCGTGACCGTCGGCGGCACCAGCGCCGGCGCCAGCATCCTCTCCGAGCACATGATCGCCGCCGGGGACGAGGGCTCGGCCGTGGTCGCCGGGAGCGTGCGCCTTGCCCCGGGCTTAGGTTTGACCAACCGTTTCATCATCGACCAGCATTTCCGTCAGCGCGACCGCCTCGGACGGCTGCTGACGGCGCTCGCCTACAACCCGTTCGCGGTGGGCATCGGGCTGGACGAGGACACCGCCGCAGTCATCGGACCCGACGAGACCGTCGAGGTGGAGGGGAGCGGTGGCGTGACCATCGTCGATGCCTCCGACGTCAGCTACTCCTCCATCGACAGTGTCGAGGAAGGACAGCCGGCCTGCGTGCTCGGGCTGAAGCTGCACGTGCTGGTGGCCGGCGCCACCTTCAATCTGCACACCCGTGCCGCCAGTGCCGGCACCCTGCGTAAGTCGAAGGAGTGACGCCGCCCTAGCTTCGACCCGCGCGCTCTGGTTGCCTTCAACAACTATTACACCGAGCAACGTTCATGCGCATCCTCGATCGTTCCGTGTACGTCGGCCCCTCGCTGTACGCGCGCTTTCCCGTCATCCGCCTCGAGCTCGAGCTCGGCGAGCTCGAGGCCTGGCCGACCGGGCGCTTAGGCTCGGGGTTCATCGATGCGCTCGCGGCCGCGCTCCCCGGGCTCGCCGAGCACGGCTGCTCCTACCGCGAGCCGGGCGGCTTCTTCCGCCGCATGCGCGAGGGCGAGGGCACCTGGCTTGGCCACGTGCTCGAGCACGTGGCCATCGAGCTGCAGAACATCGCCGGCGAAGCGGTCACCTTCGGCAAGACCCGCAGCGCCGGCGCCGCCGGCGTCTATACCGTCGTGTACGAATACGCCCAGCGCGACGAAGGCATCGCGGCGGGCGAGCTCGGCCTGCGCCTGCTCGCCTCGCTTCTGCCGCCGGAACTCACACCCAAGGACTCGGTGCCGGCCGGCTGGAGCTGGCCGGAGGCCCGCGACCAGTTCATCCGCTTCGCGCAGCGGCGTGCGCTCGGCCCCTCGACCATGTCGCTGGTGCGTGCCGCGGAGGCCCGCGGCATCCCGTGGCTGCGCTTGAACGATCAGTCGCTGGTGCAGCTCGGCCACGGCAAGTTCCAGCAGCGCATCCAGGCGACCGTCACCGGGCGCACGCCGCACATCTCGGTGGAGCTGGCGAGCGACAAGGAGGAGACCAACAAGATCCTCGCGGGACTCGGGCTCCCGGTACCCCGGCAGGAGCTGGTGCAGAGCGAGACCGCGGCGGTGCGCGCCGCGCGCCGCATCGGCTTCCCGGTGGTGACCAAGCCCTACAACGGCAACCACGGCCGTGGCATCTCCATCCGTCTGACGACGGATGAGGAGGTGGCGCACGGCTTCGACGTGGCGCGCGAGCACTCGCGCTCGGTGATCGTCGAGACCTTCCTCGAGGGCGACGACCACCGGCTGCTGGTGGTGAACGGCGAGCTGGTGGCGGCGACCCGCCGCACGCCCGGGCACGTGGTCGGCGACGGCGAGCGCACCGTCGTCGAGCTCATCGAGGTCGTGAACCTCGACCCGCGCCGCGGCGTCGGCCACGAGAAGGTGCTCACCCGGCTCGAGCTCGACGCGCAGGCGCACAAGATGCTGGAGAAGATCGGGCTGACGAGCACATCGGTCCCGGAGCGCGGTCAGGTGGTGTACCTGCGCTCCACCGCCAATCTCTCCACCGGCGGTACCGCCACCGACGTCACCGACGTGATCCACCCCGACAACCGCGAGATGGCCGAGCGCGCCGTGCGCGCCATCGGCCTCGACGTCGGCGGCGTCGACTTCCTCTCGAAGAACATCACCGAGAGCTACCGCAAGATCGGTGGCGGCATCTGCGAGGTCAACGCGGCGCCCGGCTTTCGCATGCACGTGGCGCCGAGCGAGGGCACGCCGCGCGACGTCGCCGCCCCGGTGATCGACATGCTGTTCCCGGCGGGCGCCGCCTCGCGGGTACCGATCGCCGCGATCACCGGCACCAACGGCAAGACCACCACCGCGCGCATGCTGGCGCACGTCGCCAAGATGGCCGGCTACACGCCGGGGCTGACCACCACCGACGGCGTGTACATCGACGGCCAGCGCACCGTGTCCGGCGACATGACGGGGCCGGTGTCGGCGCGCATGGTGCTGGCGGACCCGCAGATCGACCTGGCGGTGCTCGAGACGGCGCGCGGCGGGCTGCTGCGTGCCGGCATGGGCGTCAACGAGGTCAGCGTCGGCGCGGTGCTCAACGTGCAGGCCGATCACTTGGGCCTCAAGGGGATCGACACGCTCGAGCAGCTCGCCGAGGTCAAGCGCATCGTGGTCGAGGTGGCGAGCGACTGCGCGGTGCTGAACGCCGACGATCCGCTGGTCATGAGGATGTCCGGTTACACCGAGGCGAAGCACATCTGCTACGTCACCATGAACCCGCAGCACACGCTGGTGCGCGAGCACATCCGCGCCGGCGCGCGTGCCTGCGCGCTGGAAGCCGGCGTCAACGGCCAGATGATCACGCTCTACGACCGCGGCGGGCACATTCCGCTGCTCTGGACCCACCTGATTCCGGCGACCCTCGAGGGGCGCGCCACCCACAACGTGCAGAACGCGATGTTCGCGGCCGCCATGGCCTTTTCGCTCGGCATGAAGCTCGATGCGATCCGCCAGGGGCTGCGCACCTTCGACTCGACGTTCTTTCAGGCGCCGGGCCGCATGAACGTCTTCAACGAGCACCCCTTCAAGGTGCTGTTCGACTACGGACACAATGCGCACGCCGTCGGTGTGATGGCCGATCTGGCGCAGCGCCTCGACGTGGCCGGAAGGCGCATCGTGGTGCTCGCCGGACCCGGGGACCGGCGCGACGAGGACCTGATCGCGATCGCGCGCGCCGCGGCCGGGCGCTTCGATCACTATATCTGCCGCCGCGACGACGGCCTGCGCGACCGCGGGCCCGAGGAGGTGCCGCGCCTCCAGGCCGCGGCGCTGCGCGAGGCGGGGGTGCCGGAGGCGGCGATCTCGATCATTCCCGACGAGCAGCAGGCAATCGAGGCGGCGCTCAACATGGGTCAGCCGGGTGACCTGGTGCTGATCTTCGCCGACGCGCTGGTGCGCTCGTGGAAGCAGATCACCAAGTTCAAGCCCGCGGGAGTCCCCGCGCGCGCCGCCCAACCCGAGCTGCGCTTGGTGCCACCCGAGCCGCGCCGCGCCAGCGAGGACGGAGCGTTCGCCGGCGCCTTCGGCGCCGACGGCGGCCGCGGGAGCGAGGCCGGGCCCGCGATCCCGAGCCTCGACGGACTGATCCGCGACGAGCGCGGCGTGCGCTTCGCTCCGGAGGCTGACGACTGAATACGCCGGCTGCGCTGCCCTTCGCCTTCTCGCGGCGTCTCATCGGCGCGAACCTCTTCTTCGCGTCCGCCGGTGCGCAGCTCGAGACCGCAGGTTTCGCGCCCGAGGAGGCGCTGCTCGATGAGTGGCGGGCGCGGGTCGCACGGGCGCGCACGCATCTTCGCTGGAGCGAGCCGGGAGTGGCCGCGCGCCGCCACGCCGGCGGCGCCTCGCTCGCGCTCGCCGCACCCCTCGATCAGCTTTACACCGCCACCGAGGTCAACGAATGGGCGCTGTGCGCGGCGCTGGTGGCGCGCGATCCGGCACGCTGGAGCCACCTCGAAGCGGCGCTCGCGGCGGCGGCACTCGAGGACGCGTCCGACCCGGCGACGGTGATTGCGCCGGTGCTGGAGGAGCGCGCGGCGCTCGAGCGCCTGGCGCGGCTGGCCGCGGCTGAGGCGCGCCCCGATCTCATGCAGCTCATCGCCGGCGCCGCTGCGCACTCGCTCCCCTACGTGCTCGATGACAGCCTGCTGACGCTCGGCGCCGGCGCCGGCGGACGCGACTTCGAGCTCGGCGCGCTCCCGGCGGCGGCGGCCTTCGACTGGCGTGCGCTCGGCGACGTGCCGACCGCGGTCGTCACGGGCTCGAACGGCAAGACGACTTCGGTGCGCGTGCTGGCGGCGTGCGCCGAGCGGCACGGCTGGCCGGCCGCCTACTGCTGCACCGACGGCATATTCCTCGGCGGCACGGCGCTCGAGAGCGGCGACTACTCCGGACCGCTGGGGGCGCGGCGTGTGCTGCGCGAGCGGCGCGCGCACTGCGCGCTCATCGAGACGGCGCGCGGCGGGATCCTGAGACGCGGCATCGCTGTCTCGCACGCGCACGTGGCGCTGGTCACCAACGTGAGCCCGGATCACTTCGGCGAATACGGCATCGACGATCTCGATGCACTCGCCGACGTGAAGCTGTCGGTGGCCGGCGTACTCGGGCCCGCGGGGCTGCTGGTGCTGAACGCCGCTGACAGCCGCCTGGTCGAGCGCGCGCCGCGGCTCGCCGCGCGCTTGCGCTGCACACTCGGCTGGTTCGCGCCCGATGCGGATGCACCGCTCCTCGGCGCGCACCGCGGCCGGGGAGGCGCGACCTGCGGAGTGCGGGGCGGACGGCTGATGCTGCATTTCGCGGGCGTCGAGCACGATCTCGGCGCGGCAGCCGACATGCCGCTCACGGTGGGCGGCAGCGCCACTTACAACGTCGCCAACCTGGCGGGGGCGGCGCTGGCGGCCGCCGGGCTCGGTGTGGCGCCCGCCGCCATCGCCGCGGTGTACGCCCGTTTCGGCGCGTCCGCGACGGATAACTTCGGGCGCCTGATGCGCTTCGAGCGCGACGGCGTGCAAATCCTCGTCGACTACGCGCACAACGTCGAGGGCCTGCGGGGGCTCCTCACCGTGGCCGAGCAGCTGCGCGCGGACGGCGGGCGCCTCGGGACGCTGCTCGGCCACGCCGGTAACCGCCAGGACGCTGAGATCGAGGCGCTGGCGCGCGTGGCGGCGCAGTTTCATCCACAGCTGGTGGTCGTGAAGGAGAACGAGGCGCACCTGCGCGGCCGCCCGCCGGGGGAGATCCCGCGCATCCTGCACGCGGCGCTGCGCGCCGCCGGGTTGCCGGAGGCGGCGCTGCCGATCCGCCCGAGCGAGCTCGAGGCGGTGCAATGCGCACTCGCGTGGGCACGCCGCGGCGACGTACTGGCCTTACCGGTGCATTCGGCAGCGGCGCGCGCCGCGGTCCTGGAGCTGCTCGGCGGTGCTGCGCAGCCGGGCTAGGAAATCGTGGCCTGCAGCGCCGTCCAGCCGTTCCAGATGATCTCGATGCCGATACACATGAGGATGAAGGCCGACAGGCGCACCAGCACCTCGAGTCCGGTGGCGCCGAGCAGCCGCCCGATCGGCTCGGCGAAGCGGTAAGCGAGGTAGATGCTGAGCCCGATGGCGATCACGCCGAGCATCGCGCCGGTGGCGTGCTCGGCGAGCTGCGAGATGGGCGGCAGGCCCGCGGCCTTGCGGCTGCCGATGGTGATGGCGACCGACATCGAGCCCGGTCCCACCGTCAGCGGCATGGTGAGCGGGTAGAAGCTGCCGACCTTGCGCGCCGGCGTTCCCGGAGGGCCGCTGTCGATGGCGTGCTCGGACAGCTGCTCCGCCGTCAGCAGCTTCCAGCCGAGTGCGGTCACGACCAGGCCGCCGGCGATGCGCACCACCGGCAGCTGGATGCCGAACACCTCGAGCAGCCACGGCCCGAGCACCATGGCGCCGAGCAGCAGCAGGAAGCCGTTGATCGCCGCCTTGCGCGCCAGCACGCGGCGCTCGGCCGTCGACAGGCCCGCGGTGAGTCCGAGGAAAAAGGGCGCCGACTCGAGCGGATTGACGATCGGGAAGAGACCCGCGAACGTGAGCAGGAACGCGCTCGCAACCGCACTCATGAATGCGCCGCCGCGAGCAGCCGCTCGATGAGCGCCTCCACCGGACGCGCCGTGCCGTCGTCGACGTGCAGCTCGCCGTAGGCACGCCCGTGCACCAGCCCGTCACGGCCGACGAGGTAGAACGCCGGCCAGTACTGGTTGCCGAGCGCGTTCCAGTAGGAGTAGTCGCCGTCGATCATGACGGGGTAGTCGATCGATAAGCGCGCCACGGCCGCGCGCACGTTGTCGCTGGAGCGCTCAGCGCGCAGCTCCGGGGTGTGTACCGCGACCACCACGAGGCCCGCCGCGGCCTCCTCGTGCGCGATCTTCTCCACCCACGCTTTGGAGTTCAGGCAATTGACGCACTCGAACGCCCAGAACTCGACCAGCACCACCTTGCCGCGCAGCTGCGCGAGTGTCAGCGGCGCGCTGTTGAGCCAGTCGGCGCTCGCGCGGTGCGTGAACTCGGGGGCGGGATAGGGCAGTTGCTCCGCCGCACCGCTGCAGCCGAGCAGCGCGCCGGCACCGAGCGCCAGCGCCAGCAGCGCTCGGGCGCTGCGCCTCACGGCGCGCATGATCCGCGACCTTTCATATACCATCCGGCCCAATGACCGCCGGCAGTATGAACGGCAAAACCTGCCTCGTCACCGGGGCGACGCACGGCGTCGGCCTCGCCACCGCGCGCGCGCTCGCCGCCGCCGGCGCCACGGTGCTGGTGCATGGGCGCGACGCCGAACTCGGTGCGGCGGTCGCGGCCGACATCGGCCGCGAGAGCGGCAATCGCGCGGTGCGTTTCGTGCGCGCCGACTTCCTGCATCTCGAGCAAGTGCGCGAGCTCGCCGCCGAGCTCGCGCGGCTGCCGCGCCTCGATGTCCTCATCAACAACGCCGCGCTGATCGACACCGCCGGGCGCTGCACCGCCGAAGGGTATGACGCGACCTTCGGTGTCAACCACCTCGCGCCCTTCCTGCTCACGAACCTGTTGCTGCCCAGGCTCGCCGCGTCTTCCCCGGCGCGCGTGATCGTCGTCGCCTCGGAAGCGCACCGGCGGGCCGGCTGGCTCGACTTCGACGATCTCATGAATACGCGCGTCGGCTACCTGCGTGCCTACGGGCGCTCGAAGCTCGCCAACCTGCTGTTCGTGCGTGCGCTCGCACGCCGCCTGCGCGGCAGCGGCATCACCGTCAACGCCGCGCATCCCGGCGTCGTCAGGAGCCAGCTGTTCCGCGGCCTTCCGGCGCCACTGCGCTTCGCGCTGGCGACGGTGCTGCGTCCGTTCACCCTTTCGCTGGCGCAGGGCGCGCGCACCAGCGTGTACCTCGCTACCGCAGCGGAGCTCGAGCGCGAGTCCGGCGGCTACTACCGCGACTGCCGCCGGATCGAGCCCGCCGCGGCGGCGCGCTGCGACGAGGCGGCGGGGCGCTTGTGGAACGAGAGCGCGCGGCTCACGGGACTTGAGGCCGCATGAGCCGCGCATTCACCCGCGAGTCCGACGACGATCCGGGCGTGGTGCCCGAGCGTGCGCTGAGTCCGCACCCGAATTTCGTCACGCCGACCGGGCTTGCGGCCCTGGAGGCGCAGGTGCGCTCGCTGGAGGGCGAGCGCAGCGCGGCACGAGGCGCCGGGGATGCCGCGCAGCGCGCGCGCATTGAGCGCGATCTGCGCTACTTCACGCAGCGGCTCGCGAGCGCGCGTGTGGTCGTCCCGTCCGAGGCTCCCGAGCGCGTACGCTTCGGCGTGCGGGTCAGCTTGCGCACGGCGGCGGGCGCAAGCCAGGCCTTCCGCCTCGTGGGCGAGGACGAAGCGGACGCGGCGCGTGGGCTCGTCAGCTGGGTTGCGCCGCTCGCGCAGGCGCTGCTCGGGCACGCGCCCGGCGATACGGTGCGATTTCAGGACGGCGAGCTCGAGATCCTCACGCTCGATCCGTGAGCCGTCAGCCGTCAGAAGTGCCGCGAGAGATACAGCACGCCGCTGTTGATCTTGTAGAAGCTGTCCGGGCGAGGCCCCTGCGGGTCGCTCGGCAGGACATGGTCGCGGGCAATGTTCTGCCCGTGCCGGAAATCGAAACCTAAGCTCCAGCCGGGGAGAGCTCCGAGGAAGTTGCGCCACTCGAGGCCGGCGCCGTAGTAGATCGAGTACGCCGGTGTTGCGAGGTCGTAGCGATCGGCGCCGGCGAACCCGCTCATGGCGAACATGTCGCCGAAACGATACCGCCAATCGAGGGCACGCACGCCGACCAGCGAGTGGCCCTCGATTCCGTCGACCTCGAGGCGCACGCCGAGGTCGTTGTTCGCCGACACGGCACGCCGTGCGCCCAGACCGAAGTGCGGCCCGAAGCCGAGCGAGCTTGTGGTGACCGGCAGTGCGCCGTCGAGGTCGGTGTTTACCCGATTGGCGTTGACACCGGCATCGACGAACCACTCGGCAGCGTGGCGCAGCCCGCCTTGCGCGGAGTCGTCCTCCTCCTCCGCCGTGTCGTCCTCGCGCGTGCGCGTGTCGCCACCGTAGCGGATGAAGGCGTCGAGGCGCGTGAATGACCCGCCATCCACGTCCCGCCCGGCAGTCACATCACCGCCCAGCGTCACGCCGTTCCACGGATGCGAATAGGTGAGCGTGAGGTCGTAGTAGTGGTAATAGGGAAAGGGCAGGGGCTGACCCGGCGTGTACTGGCGGCTGTCCCCGCCGTAGTAGCTTTCATTGGCGAGCGTGCGCGCGCGCAGCTGCAGGTAGCCTCCAAACGGCGGCTCCCAGCCGAAGCGCAGCATCTGGCTGCGCGCCCCGACGCCGTCGTTGAAAGTGCGCTGGTCTGCACCCCAGGTGCCGAGCACCAGCCCGTAGTTCGTCATGCCGTCGAGGAAGATGCTGTGCACGTACCAGATGTTCTGCCATTCGGCGACCTCGTAGGTTGCGTCGAAGTGACGGCCGATACGCGGAAAATCGATACCGGCGGAGAGCGCCGCGTTGCCGAGCAGATAGCTGCCGCCGTCGGAGTTGTCCTCGCCGGCGTACTGGAAATACACCGCGAACGGGGTTTTGCCGGGAAAGATGAAGCGGCTGATGTAGGAAGCCTGCTGGTTGCCCTGGCTCTGCGACAGGCCGCTCGGCTTGAAGAAGTCGCGCGCCAGAAAGCTGGCCGATTGCGGCAGGCCGCTGCCGCCGCCGTACTCGAGGTTGCGATTCAGGCCGAGCGACCAGCCGGGGAAGGGCTCGATCGACAGCTGCGTGCTGAACAGGCGCGGATCGCCGCGGCTCGCGACGCCCTGGTAGAAGATGTTGTTGCCGCTGAGACTTGAGCCGGCGTCGGCGCCGGTCTGCAACAGCCGCCCGAGGACGAACTCGTACTGAATCCCGAGCCGCGTGAGTGGCTCCCAGTTCGAGAGCGTCACCGTGGGGCTCGTGGGACTCTCGGTGCTGGAGAGCATGCTGCCGGTGTCGGTCATCGGCGAGAGCCAGTGATCGCGGTAGCCGGCGTCGAGCTGCGCCCAGCTGGTGCCGACGCTCACCATGGAGCCGGTCGCCTGGGTGCGTCCCGAATAGCCGATGCCGCCGGCGCTCACCAGCAGGTAGTCGCTCGGCTGCACGTAGCCCTGCGCCGAGAGCTCCCAGGCGTCGTTGCTCGTCATGCCGTGCTGGTTCGGCAGCACCACGTGCGCGCCGCTGGTGGCCGCGGCGGTGGCGCTCGCGTGGGTCAGCCCGTGATCTCCCGAGTAGCGCTCGAGATAGCGGCGCACACGTGCGCACAGCGCCGCGTCCTTCTTGCAGGCGTCCGGGAGCGCCGCCTTGACCAGCTCTACCGGGAAGGGGCGCTTGAGGATCGGCTCATCGGCGAGGATCAGTACACGCTCGACCTGGCGCTCCATCTCGGGCTCGAGATTGAGCGGCAGGTAGGCGCTGAGCGCGTCCGCGTGCGCTGCGCCGCACAGTGCGCCAGCGAGGCACGCGACTGCGGCCGGGCGCAGATGTCTTCGGAACCGTGACGGCACGATGCTGCGTACACTCCTCGGCGTGTGCGGGCCGCGGGCGCCCGCACGGGAGTACACACAGCGCGTGCGCGCCCGTCAAGCGCCGTGGGCGCGCTGCCGTGCAAGCTGCCGGGTGAGCACCGCGGCGACGATGCGCTCGAGGCGCGCACCGTCGAGCGCGAATACCCCCTGCGCTGCCTGCAACCCCGCAGCGCCGCTGAGGCGCCGGTTGGCGCGATACAGCCGCGTGCGCACCGTGGTGATGTTGACGCCGAGGACCGCCGCGGTCTCCGTGCCGCTCACACTCTCGACGACGCGCAGCACGAACACCGTGCGGAAAACCTCGGGTAACGCGTCGACGCCCGCCTCGAGCGGGTGGCGGTAGACGGGCAGCGGCCGCTGCGCAGCTGCCGCTGCGACGCTGCGTGCACGCAACTGCTCGAGTGCGAGACGCGTCAGCCATACCGCGAACTTGCCCGCCGGCTCGTGGCGGCGCAGCTCCTCGAAGGCCGCCGCATACGCCTGCTGCACGGCATCCTCGGCCGCGGTCTCCTCGCCGAGCGTGCTGCGGGCGAGTCGATAGAGGCGCTGTGCGTAGCGGCGCGCGAGCGTTTCGAGCGCCACAGCATCCGCGCCACGGGCGCGCTCGATGAGCAGCAGGTCGGGAAGGCCGTGGGTACCGCTGGCGGCGGCCGTCGTGGCGCGTTCTACGGTCAGCGGATCGAGCATGGGAGCGAACCTCGTATGTGTATCCTAGAAGTCATGAAACCCGCGGCGGCGTGGCTGTCTCTCGTTCTGTGCCTGCGAGCGGCAGCGGCCGAGCCGCTCGTCCACCCGCAGTTGTGGCCGGCGCCCGCGGCCGCGCGCGCCGCGGATGCGCCGCTCGAGGCGCGCATCGACGCGCTGCTCGCGCGGCTGACACCTGCGCAGAAGGTGGGGCAACTCATCCAGGGGGACATCGACAGCCTCACTCCCGACGACCTAAGGCACATTCCTCTCGGCTCGGTGCTGAACGGCGCCAACTCCGCCCCGCGTCACGACCGACTGGCCTCACCCCGTGAGTGGCTCGAGCTCGCCACGCGGTTCTATGAGGCGTCCACCGCGGCGCCGCAGGGCCTGCCGGTGCTGTGGGCGACGGACGCGATCCACGGCCTGAACGACGTCCAGGGCGCCACGATCTTCCCGCACAACATCGGACTCGGTGCGGCGCGCGACCCGGCGCTCCTGCGCCGCATCGGTGCGATCACGGCACTCGAGATGCGCGCGACCGGGCTCGACTGGACCTTCGCTCCGACGCTGGCGGTGGTGCGCGACGTGCGCTGGGGACGCAGCTACGAGAGCTACGGCGAGGATGCGCGGCTGGTGGCCGCGAGCGGCGCCGCCCTGATCGAGGGGCTGCAGGGGCGCCCCGGCACGCCCGCCTTCCTCGACGCCGCGCACGTGCTCGCGACCGCCAAGCATTTCCTGGGCGACGGCGCTACCGGCGGCCGCGACGAGGGCGACAGCACCGCGAGCGAGACCGAACTGCGCGACGTGGATGCCGCCCCCTACGTGAGCGCCATCGCCGCGGGCGTGCAGACCGTCATGGCCTCGTTCTCGAGCTGGCAGGGCGTGAAGATGCACGGCAACCGGGCGCTGCTCACCGACGTGCTCAAGCAGCGCATGGGGTTCGACGGGCTGGTGATCGGCGACTGGGACGGCCACGCGCAGCTGCCGGGTTGCAGCGGCGTGAGCTGCCCGGCCGCGGTGAACGCCGGGATCGATGTGCTGATGGCGCCGGGCGACTGGCACGATCTCTACACCAACATGCTCTCGCAGGTGAGCTCCGGGGCGATTTCCGCGGCGCGACTCGATGCGGCCGTGCGGCGCGTACTGCGGGTGAAGCTGCGCGCCCACCTGCTGGAGGAGGGCAGTCCGGCCGGGCGGCCATTCGCCGGCCACTTTGAGCTTCTCGGAGCGCCGGCGCACCGCGCCGTGGCGCGCCAGGCGGTGCGCGAGTCGCTGGTGCTGCTCAAGAACGAGGCGGGGCTGCTGCCGCTCAGCTCGCACGCGCGCGTGCTGGTGGCCGGGGAGGCCGCCGACGACGTGGCGCAGCAATGCGGCGGCTTCACCCTCGACTGGCAGGGCACGCGGCCGGCGAGCGACATCCGCCCCGCGCAGTCGATCTACGCCGGCATCCGCGCCGCGGTGACCGCCGGCGGCGGCCGCGCCGAGCTCTCCCGCGACGGCCGCTTCGCCGCGCCGCCCGACGTCGCCGTCGTCGTGTTTGGTGAGCGGCCCTACGCGGAAGGCGCCGGGGACATCCCTGAGCTCACGTTGCCCGACGAGGCGCGCAGCCTCGAGCTGCTGAAGCGCCTGCGCGCCGGCGGCATTCCGGTGGTGGCGGTGCTCATCTCGGGGCGGCCGCTCTCGGTCGAGGCGGAGCTCGCCGCCGCCGACGCCTTCGTCGCGGCGTGGCTACCGGGGGCCGAGGGCGGCGGCGTCGCCGACGTGCTCTTCAGGGCGCGCGACGGATCGGTGGCACATGATTTTCGCGGGCGGCTGCCCGTCACCTGGCCGCGCGCGCCGGCCGCCGCGGCTGGCACCCCGCCAGGGCCGCTGTTTCCCTTCGGTTACGGACTCAGGTACGCCGCGCCGCGCTGAGCGCGCGTCACGACTCGGGCCCGCCGCCGGCGCCGACCGCCACCCAGGCGAGATCGGAGTTGCTCACGGAGCCTAAGTTGAAGGCGCGCGCGGCGGCCGCCATGCGCGTCAGGGCCTCGCGCAGCGGCATCGGCGGGGCGCTCGCGCCCTTCTTCACCTTGTGGAAGCGCACCGGGTTGATGCGCGCCACCACGTAGTTGCGCAGGTACGGTGACTTGAAGCCGCGTGCCTGCAGGCCGGCGATCAGCACCTTGACGCGCGTGTCAATCTCGAGCAGCCGCGCCGCGAAGCCCTCGCGCTCGCGCAGGCCCGCGGCGAGTCCGCGCTCGCTGAAGCGATCGACTTTCTTCAGGAACGCGCTGTAGGCGCCGCCGGCGAAGCGCGGTGCGCGCTCGTAGATGAGCCCCAGGGTGAGGAGCTCGGGCGCCTCGAACTCGGCGGCGAACTTGAGCTCCGGATCGCGCCCGCGGCTCTTGACGAGGTTGCGCGCCATGCGCACCACCTCGAGGCTGCGGTCCTTGAGGTTGTGGGCCTTCTCGGTGTTGAGTGCGAGGATGCGGTAGGCCAACGTCTCATCGGGCGAGATCAGCGCGGTGAGCTGCTTCATGCCGAGCACCTTCGCAGCCGCCAGGCGATGCCGTCCGTTCGGCGTCCATAGCCGTCCGTCCTCGCCGCGCACCACGATGATCGGATCGAGGAAGGCCGCCGTCTCGTCGATCTTCTGCGCCAGGCGCTTGGCGTGGGTCGGTGAGAGGTCGCGCTGGAAGGGCGTCGGCTGCACTGCGGCGAGCGGCAGGGTCGCGATGAGGAGCGCGCGCCCGCCGAGCGGCTCGTGGTAGGCGCCGATCGGCGCCCCGCCCGCCGCGCGCACCAGCGCCGCGAGCGGCGCGAGCGAGGGCTCATCGAGCGAGGCCGCCACCTGACCCGCATCGAGCCCGCGCGAGCTGGCACCGGGCGCCAGGCGCCCGCGGCGGCGTTTGGATGCGGCGCGCGGCCTCGCGGCCGCAGCGGATTTGGCTTTGGCCATGGCAGCCTCGTCGCTCGGAATCGGTGTGCGAGAATGACGGATTCCTCGGGATGTTGCCATGAATTCGCCGCTCCACACGCTCGGCGCCGCCGCGCCTCTGCCGGCGCAGCGCATCGACGCCGCCGGCCTCACGCACGTCGACAGCCGCGCGGTGCTCGCGCTCGCCCTGCCGTTGATGGCCAACAGCGCCGTGCAGATCGTCCTCAATCTCACCGACATGTGGTTCATCGGGCGCATCTCCACCAAGGCGCTCGCGGCGGTGGGCGCGGTGCAATGGCTGGTGGTGGTCGCGGTCCTGGTGCTCGGCGGCGCCGGCACTGCGGTGCAGACCATCGTCGCGCAATCCTACGGCGCGCGCCGCTACCGCCGCGCCGCGCAGGCCACCTGGACGGCGTTGTGGGCGACGTTGTGTGCGCTGCCGCTGTTCGTACTGGCAGGCGCGGCGCGCCACCTGCTGTTCGCACCTTTCGGCCTCGACGCCGAAGTCGAGCGGCTCGCGGGCGCCTTCTGGTTGCCGCGCGTGGGGGGCGCGGCGACGGGAGCGGCCGTGTGGGCCATGCTCGGGTTCTTCAACGGCACCGGGCACCCGCGGCTCACGCTCCTCATCACCGCGGTGACCACCGTCGCCAACGCGCTGCTCAACCAGCTGTTCATCTTTCAGCTCGGCTGGGGCATCGCCGGCTCCGCCTGGGCGAGCAACGTGGCGCAGGTGCTGGGGCTGGCGCTCGCGCTCGCGATCTTCCTGCGCCCCGATTACCGGCGCCGCTACGGTTCGCACCTCACCTGGCGGCCGCACGGCCGTCGCCTGCTCGAGCAGCTCAAGCTCGGGGTGCCAATGGGGCTCTCGCCCGCGGCCGACCTGCTCGGCTACGCGATCTTCCAGATGATGCAGACACGGTTCGGAACGGTGGGCGGGGCGGCGACCCAGATCGTCACCATCCTCACCTCCATCGCCTACATGCCGGGTTTCGGCATCGGCTGCGCCGGCACGACGCTCGTCGGCCAGTCGATCGGCGCGGGCGCGCGCGACTGGGCGTTCACGGTCGGCAATCGCGTGATCCTGCTGGCGGCACTCTACATGGGAGCGATCGGGGTGCTGATCGCGCTCGGCGGCCCGTGGCTCCTGCCGTTCTTCGCCGGCGCACACGACGCCGATTCCGCCGCGGCCGTGGCGCTCGGCATGCACCTGCTCTGGCTCGCCGCCGGCTACCAGTTCTTCGACGGCCTCAATCTCGGCAGCAGTCTGTGCCTGCGCGGCGCCGGCGACGTGCGGGTCCCGGCCGCGCTGGTGCTGCCGGTGTCGATGCTGCTGCTGCTGCCGCTGGCGCACTCCTTCACCTTCCCGCCGGGGCAGGGCTGGGTGCATTTTCTGCCGCAGTTCGGCTGGGGCGCGGTGGGCGGCTGGGTGGCGGTACTGATCTATGTCATGGTGCTGGGGTCGACGCTGTATCTGCGCTGGCGCTCGCGCGCCTGGCAGGCGATTCGGATCTGAGGGCTTTGGCTCGATGTTCTTCCTGCTGAAGAGACTGGGCAAGACGCTGTTGCTGCCGCCCGCGGGGCCGTTGCTGCTCGCGGCGCTCGGCGTATGGCTGGTGCTGCGAGGCGGCGGCGCGAGCCCCGCAGCCCGTAAGGCCGGCTGGGCCCTGATCCTCGGCGGCCTCGGGACGCTGTGGGTGCTCTCGACGCCCGTGGTTGCCGATGCGCTCACCCGAGTCGCCGAGCGCTACCCGGCGCTCGACCTGCGGCAGCCGCTGCGCGCGCAGGCCATCGTGATCCTCGGGGGGGGCGACTCGCGCACCGCGCCGGAATACGGCGGGCCGGCCGCGGGGTTCGAGCTGCTCGAGCGGGTGAGCTACGGCGGTTATCTGGCGCGCCGCACTGGCCTGCCGGTGCTCATCTCGGGAGCCCCGCCGGAGGCGCTGGCGATGCGCGCGGTGCTGGCGCGCGACTTCGCCGTCACGCCCCGCTGGGTGGTGAGCGACTCGCGCGACACCTTCACCGACGCGCAGCTGGCGGCGCAGCTGCTGCGCCCCGACGGAGTCGCGAGCGTGGCGCTGGTGACGAGCAGCAACCATGAATGGCGGGCGGCCCACGAATTCATGAGCAGCGGCCTTGAGGTGGTGCCGGCGCCGGTGCACGTCTGGGCGCCGCACCCGTACCAGCCGAGCGATTACCTGCCGGAGCCGCTCGCACTGCTGCGCTCGAGTGAGGCTCTGAACGAGGTGCTCGGCGAGGTTGTGCGCCGGGTGTTCGCCGCGACTCACCTGCGCCGGCACAGCCTTGAGGCGCCGCCGGCGCGATGAGCGGCGACGCACCAGTCACGGTGTTTCGCGCGCGTCAGCGCCGCGCCTGTGAAGAGCGGCTGCTGGTGCTCACCGCGGTCGGTGTGGTGGGCGAGGTGGTGCCGTCGTACAGTGAGTTCCTGCTGCAGGTGGACGCCCAGGACTCGGCCTACGCCGCGCGACACCTGGCGCAGTACGAAGCCGAGAACCGTGCCCCGCCGCCAGCGCCTCCACCGCCCGCGCTCAAGCCCTACGCCTGGGTCGGCTGTGCCGGCTACGTCGCGGTGCTGCTCGGCGTCGCCTATGTGATGAGCAACGGCCTCGTGCGCCTCGATGCCTTCGATCTCGGCACGCTCGACTGCGCCCGGGTGCAGATGGGCGAGTGGTGGCGGGCGTGGACGGCGCTCACCCTGCACCTCGACGGACCGCACCTCGCCGCCAACCTCGGCGCGGGCGTCTGGTTCGGCTACCTCGCGGGCCGGCAGATCGGCAGCGGCTCCGCCTGGCTCCTCACCGTGACGGGTGCCGCGCTCGCCAATCTCGCCGAAGGGCTCACCGGTCCCCCCGGACACAGCGCCGTCGGCGCATCCACGGCGGTGTTCACCGCGCTCGGTCTCATGTCGGCCTACTCCTGGCGCGAGCGGCTGCACCTGCCGCAGCACTGGGGGCGGCGCTGGGGTCCGCTGGTGGCGGGAGTGATCCTGCTCGGCTGGACCGGCTCGGCGGGTGAGGGCACGGATCTGGTCGCGCACCTCGCCGGGTTCACCACCGGCGCGCTGCTCGGCGTGGCCGCCGCCGCCGGTCCTCTGCGGCGACTGCTGGCGCGCATCCCGGGATGGCTCGCCGGCGCTGTGGCGCTCGGTGAGATCGCGCTCGCCTGGCTGATTGCCCTGAGAAGCTGACTAAGGTCCCTCGACCGCGTAGCCGCGCGCATTGAGCGCCGCGAGCGCGCCGTGTTCGCCGAGCAGCCGGTCCATGGACTGCACCGCGAGCGTGCCGCGGTTGCGCGCCAGGCTGTCCTCGACCACCGTGAGCCAGTCGTCCTGTGCGCGCGCGATGAGCGCGCGCACCCGCTCGGAGGTCGAAACGGCGGAGATGCATGCGGTTTTCTCGTCGGCGTGCGGCAGCTGGCGCAGCGTGTCGACGTCGCCGAGCGCCCAGGCGCGCGCCCGCGCCTGCATGGGACCCAGGTCGGACTCGAGCCGCGTGACCACCGCATCGAGGCAGGCGATCTCGGCCGAGAGCGGCGTCGCGCCCACATCCTTCAGCACGTCCACCGGATCGTCGATCTTCAGCTTGTCCTGACGCACCCGCACGCCCTGCTCGCGCGCCAGTGTGAGCACCGTGGCCTGCACCTCGTTGTGGAGCGCGAGTCCCGAGGCGTCCAGCACGCGGGTCGTGAGGCGCTCGGCGGCCAGCATCGGCCGCAGCTCCTCGAGGCGGCTGTCGTGCGGATCGTACTTCGCCTCGAGCGCCGTCACGCGCGCGTAGAGTGCCGGCGGAAGCGTGTCCCTGAGCGGCAGCCGGTCGGGGGGCTTCTGCATGCGGCGCCACTGAATGAACACCCGCAGTGCGGTGAAGGGATTGGCACCGATGCCGTAGCTGGGCCAGGCGGGCACGACTTCCTGGGACTGCGCCAGCACCTCGCGCACCGCATCCGGCTGCCACACCATCTTCTTCGGCAGCGGGGTGACCGTGCCGAGGATCCACAGCACATGATCGCCGCGGCGCACGGTCCACATCCGCGGACCCTGGTGCTGCCCCTCGACGAGAACTTCGGGAAGGGCCGCGTCGGCTGCGGGCGGCGCCGTGGCGGGCGCGGGCTGCGAGCGCGCCGGGGGGCTCACCGCGAGCAGCAGCGCTGCGATGAGCGGCGGCAGGGGCGCGTGCGCGGATCCGGCCAAGGTCAGTCGGACGTCGGCACCGCGCGCGGGGCCGCCTCAGTGGTGCGGCGGTAGACGCGCGCCAGCTCGACCGCCTTCAGCTCCGCCGGGCCGATGCGCAGCTTGTCGATCAGCTGCGTGCCGTCGGCGGAGAGGGCGTAGCGCTCGATCACGTTCGCGCCCCACTGCGCCTTGATGTTGATGACGTACTGGTGCCCGTCCCAACCGGAGGTCTGGTCCGCCACGCCCGTCTCGGCGGACACGACGCTGCGCCCGCCCGGTCTGTAGCTGCGCTGCGTGGTGCCGAAATCGAGCGTCAGCTCATCGCTCGCCTGGCGTACCGTGAGGTAATCGCCGCGTGCGAGCACCTGGGAAAGCACGTGCATCATGGGCGAGTGCTGCAGTGGATCGGGGCGCGGCGCTCCATGGGGGCCGCCGGCGGCGGGCTCATCGCCCCCGAGCGCTGGGTTCACGTCGGGAGCCTGCGTGCCGCCGGCGCCACCGCGGCCGGCTCCGCCGCGCGGCGGTATCACGTCCGCGGCCGCCGCAGCCTGCGCGGCCTGACGCCTGAGAATCTTCTCGGCTTCGGTGCGCATCCTGGCGATCACCTGCTGCGGATCGTCGCTCGCGGCGTGATCGAGCTTCCAGTTTCCCGCGAGCATGACGCCCGCGGGGTTTTCGGCCTTGGGAGCGCCGGCGCAGGCCGCGAGCGTCACGGCCACGCCCGCCGCCAGGAGCGCAGCATGGACTTTCCACATATGGGCGTATCCTCGCACGATGACCCGGCGCAAGGCCACGGAGCTTGAAAACCTCAAGGGACGCATCACGCGCCTCGACGCCGACAGCGTTGATCGGCTCTACGGGCTCGAGCCCGTCTACGAGCCGGGCGCGGACCGAGTCGCGGGGCTCGCGCCCGAGGAGTTCGTCGCGGTGCGCTGCCCATGGTGCGGCGAGCGGCTCGAGACGCGCGTCGACGTCACCGCGGGCGACGGCCCCTATATCGAGGACTGCGAGGTCTGCTGCCGTCCGCTCGAGTTGAGCGTCGAGCGCGCCGAGAACGGCGCGCTGCTCTCGGTCGCCGTCAGGCGCGTCGATTAGTCAATTGTCAATTGGCCAAAATCGCAGGAAGCGATTTTGGCGGACATCAGGTACGTTGCCGGGCGCCAAAGGCGCGACTTTGGCGCCCTGCGCTCACGCGACGCCGCCCTCCAGGAAGGTGAGCGTGCGCGCGGCGGCGTCGAGCCGCACCCGCGCACCAAGCGGCACCGGCTCGTTGACCTCAGCATGGCCGATGGGAAAGCCGGCCGCGCACGGCAGCCCGGTCGCGGCCGCGAGCTCGCGCAGCACCTCGGCGGCGCTGAAGTCCGCGCCTTTTTCCTCGCAGTTCACCAACATGCCGAGAGCGATACCGCGCACGCGCTCGAACGCCCCCGCGAGCGTGAGATGTGTCCACATACGGTCGAGCCGGTACGGGCGCTCACCGACGTCCTCGAGCAGCAGGATCGCGCCCTCGAGGTCGGGCATGTACGGCGTCCCGAGTAGGCGCGTCAGCATCGACAGGCTCCCGCCGAGGAGCGGCCCCTCGGCCACGCCGCCGACATAGGTCTCGACGGCACGCAGGGGCGGCGGCGGGGAGGGCGACTCGAGGAGCGAGAACAGCCGTGCGCAGGTCGCCGGCGGCAGCAGCGGCAGCTGCGTCAGCACCGGGCCATGGATGCTGACCATGGCGTGGCTCTGCAGCCACAGGTGCAGCGCCGTGATGTCGGAGAAGCCGACCAGCGGTTTGGGTTGCCCCAAGGGCAGTGCCGCGAGCCGACCTAAGAGCCGGGTCGCGCCGTAGCCGCCCCGGACGCAGAACACGCCGCGGATGGCCGGGTCGCCGAGCGCGGCGGCGAGCTCGGCGAAGCGCCGCTCGTCCGTGCCGGCGAGATAACGCTGCCGCTCGAAGAGCCCCGGTGCGTAGCTCACCTCGTAGCGGGCCGCGATGAGCGCGAGCCCGGCCTCGAAGGAGGCGCGGTCGAAGGAGCTCGCCGGTGCGATCACCGCGACACGATCCCCGGGTCTGAGGGCCGGGGGAGGCTGGAATGCACGCGTGGTCGTCATGTGCGGTACGCTGCGACTGTGGCGTGTCGAGCGAGGATCGTCAAATGATCGCCTTCCTGTTGTGGCTGCTGCTCCTGGTGGTGTGCTGGCCGCTGGCGCTGCTGGCGCTGGTTCTGTACCCGCTGGTATGGCTGTTGCTGCTGCCATTCCGGCTGGTCGGGATCGCAGTCGGGGGGGTGTTCGAGCTGCTGCGGGCGATCATCCTGTTGCCGGCGCGCGCGCTCTCCGGCAGTGGCGCTCGGCACCGGAGCTGATGTCCGCCAAAATCGCTCCCCGGTGCGCAGCAGGCAAAAACCACGCTTTTTGCCGGCGGCCAACGGAGTGATGTCCGCCAAAATCGCCTCCCTGATGCGCAGCCGGCAAAAGTCGCGCCTTTTGCCCGCGGCCCACGGAGTGATGTCCGCCGAAATCGCTTCCTGCGATTTCGGCCAATCTTACTAGTCCGCGAGGGCCTTCAGGTCGCGCATCAGCGCTGCGCGACCGCGGTCGAGCTGGTCGAGCTTGAGCGCCGCATCGCGCATCGCCATCAGGTCCTGTACCGGCGCCTCGTGCAGCCGCCGATAGGCGTTACGCGCCGTGAGCCACAGGCGATTGATCCTGGCATAACGCGCCGCCACTTCGCGGCGCAGGGTGACGACGGCCAGCGGACTCGAGTGCATCAGCGGACCCAGGCTTGCGCGAGGGGGCCAGCATGCCGGGCGCGCGTGACAGGATTACGACAGGCGATTCTCATCGAGCGCTATGACGCGCGAAAACCGCCGCGCGCGACAGTGCAGACGTCACAGTTCGCCGCGCGCCCCGCACGGCCGCGGCCGATTATTCTCACGCGGGACTCACAGCGGGCGCAGTAGGTTAGCCGGCCCGGGGACTCACCCGCACGCGGAGGTGCACGTGGACTTCGTCTTGCTGCTCGCGCTCGCCCTGCTGTACTCGGCCACCCACTGGCTGATCGCCGCGGTCGCGCGGCTCCGGGGTGGCGAGTGAGCGTCATCTACCTCGTGAGCGGTCTGCTGGTCGCGGGGCTGTTCGTCTACCTGCTGTACGCGCTGCTGCGTCCCGAGAAGTTCTGATGGCTGCCTACACTGCGGTCCTGCTGGCGGGCTTCCTGCTGCTCGCGCTCGCAAGCGTCAAGCCGCTCGGCCTCTACATGGCGAACGTGTTCGAGGCGCGGCCGATCTGGCCGCTGCGCCTCGGCGCGCCGCTCGAGCGCTGGATCTACCGGCTGTGCGGCGTCGATTCCGGCGTCGAGATGGGCTGGAAGCAGTACGCCGTCGGCCTCATCCTGTTCAACGCGCTCGGCGCCCTGGCCGTGTACCTGTTGCAGCGCTGCCAGGCGTGGCTGCCGCTCAATCCGCAGCACTTCGGCAACCTCTCGCCCGACTCCGCTTTCAACACGGCGGTGAGCTTCGTCACCAACACCAACTGGCAGGCCTACGCGGGCGAGTCGACGATGAGCTACCTCACGCAGATGGCCGGTCTCGCGGTACAGAACTTCCTCTCGGCGGCGAGCGGCATCGTGGTCGCCATCGCCCTCATCCGCGGCCTCGCCCGTCACAGCGCACGCACCATCGGCAATCTGTGGACCGACCTGACGCGCGCGACGCTCTACGTGCTGCTGCCGCTCGCGCTGCTCTTGGCGTTGGCGCTCGTTTCCCAGGGCGTTATCCAGAATTTCAGCGCCTACAAGGACGTGACGACGGTGGAGCAGCACGCGCAGACCCTGCCCATGGGCCCGGTCGCCTCCCAGGAGAGCATCAAGGAGCTCGGCACCAACGGCGGCGGCTTCCTCAACGCCAACTCAGCCCACCCGTACGAGAATCCGACCGCGCTCACGAACCTCATCGAGATGCTGGCGATTCTCGCGATCCCGGCGGCGCTCACCTACACCTTCGGCCGCATGGTCGGCGACACGCGCCAGGGGTGGGCGGTGCTCGCGGCCATGGGCATTCTGTTCGTGACACTGCTCGCGGTCACCGAGCACTCCGAGCAGCAGGGCAACCCGCTCATCGCGCGCCTCGGGGTCGACCAGGCGGCGAGCGCCACCCAGGCGGGCGGCAACATGGAGGGCAAGGAGACCCGCTTCGGCATCGCCGCCTCGGCGCTGTTCGCCACCGTCACGACCGCGACTTCCTGCGGAGCGGTCAACAGCATGCACGACTCGTTCACGCCGCTCGGCGGCTTCGTGCCGCTGTTCCAGATGCAGCTCGGCGAGGTGGTGTTCGGCGGCGTGGGCACCGGGCTCTATTCCATGCTGATCTTCGCCATCGTCGGAGTGTTCATCGCCGGCCTCATGATCGGGCGCACGCCCGAGTACCTCGGCAAGAAAATCGAGGCCTTCGAGATGAAGATGAGCTCGATCGCGATCCTGGTCATGCCCTTCATCGTGCTGACCGGCACCGCGGTCGCGGTGAGCACCGAGGCGGGCCGCGCCGCCGTCGGCAATCCCGGCGCCCACGGCTTCACCGAGATCCTCTATGCCTTCTCCTCGGCCGGCAACAACAACGGCAGCGCCTTCGGCGGCATCTCGGCCAACACACCCTTCTACAACGTCGCGCTGGGACTTACGATGTGGCTCGGGCGTTTCTGGCCGATCGTGGCGGTGCTGGCGGTGGCGGGCTCACTGGCGGCGAAGAAGCGCATCCCGGTGACCGACGGCACCATGCCGACGCACGGCCCGACCTTCGTGGTGCTGCTGATCGGCACGGTGCTGCTGGTCGGCGCGCTCACCTTCGTGCCGGCGCTCGCGCTCGGCCCGATCGTCGAGCACGTGATGCTGTGGGCGGCCCCGTGAGCCGGCGCCAGCTCGCACTGTTCGATCGCGCGCTGCTCGCTCCCGCGCTCCTCGATGCGCTGCGCAAGCTCGATCCCCGGGTGCAGTGGCGCAACCCGGTGATGTTGGTGGTGTACATCGGCTCGATCCTCACCACCGCGCTGTGGCTGCAGGCGCTCGGCGGCGGCGGCGAGGCCCCGGCGTGGTTCATCTTCAACATCGCCCTGTGGCTGTGGTTCACGGTGTTGTTCGCCAATCTCGCCGAGGCGCTCGCCGAGGGGCGCAGCAAGGCGCAGGCGGCGGCGCTGCGCGGGCTCAAGCAGACGGTGTGGGCCAGGCGGCTCGCCGATGCCGCGCGGCGCGATGCGCAGACGCGCGTGCGCGCGGACGAGCTGCGCCGGGGCGACGTGGTGCTGATCGAAGCGGGCGACTACGTGCCCGCCGACGGTGAGGTGATCCAGGGGGCCGCCTCGGTGGACGAGAGCGCGATCACCGGGGAATCGGCGCCGGTGATCCGCGAGGCGGGCGGGGATTTCTCGGCCGTCACGGGCGGCACGCGCGTGCTGTCTGACTGGATCGTGGTGCGCGTCACGGTCAACCCGGGCGAGACCTTCCTCGACCGCATGATCGCCATGGTGGAGAGCGCCAGCCGCCAGAAGACCCCGAACGAGATCGCGCTCACCATCCTGCTGGTGGCGCTCACGCTCGTGTTCCTGTTCGCCACGGCGACGCTGCTGCCTTATTCGATCTACAGCGTCTCGGTGACCAGGCTCGGCGCGCCGATCACCATCACCGCGCTCATCGCTCTGCTCGTATGCCTGATTCCCACCACCATCGGCGCGCTGCTCTCGGCGATCGGCGTCGCCGGCATGAGCCGCATGCTGCAGGCCAACGTGATCGCCACCTCGGGACGCGCGGTCGAGGCGGCGGGCGACGTCGACGTGCTGCTGCTCGACAAGACCGGCACGATCACGCTCGGCAACCGCCAGGCCGCCGCCTTCATTCCCGCACCGGGAGTGAGCGAGGAGGAGCTGGCCGACACCGCGCAGCTCGCCTCGCTCGCCGACGAGACCCCGGAGGGCCGCAGCATCGTGGTGCTCGCCAAGCAGCGCTTCCGCCTGCGCGAGCGCGACCTCGCGAGCCTCGGTGCCAGCTTCGTGCACTTCTCGGCCCACACGCGCATGAGCGGCGTAAACATCGGCGCGCGCGAGATCCGCAAGGGCGCACTGGATGCCATCCGCCGCCAGGTCGAGCGGCTCGGCCAGGCGTTCCCGCGCAGCGTGCAGACGGCCGTGGACGAGGTGGCGCGCCGCGGCAGCACGCCGCTCATCGTCAGCGACGGCGCGCGTGTGCTCGGCATCATCGAGCTGAAGGACATCGTCAAGGGCGGCATCCGCGAGCGCTTCGGGGAGCTGCGCCGCATGGGCATCAAGACCGTGATGATCACCGGCGACAACCCGCTCACCGCGGCAGCCATCGCCGCCGAGTCAGGGGTCGACGGCTTCCTCGCCGAGGCGACGCCCGAGGCGAAACTCAAGCTGATTCGCGAGCATCAGGCCGCCGGCAGGCTCGTCGCCATGACGGGCGATGGCACCAACGACGCCCCGGCACTCGCCCAGGCGGACGTGGCGGTGGCGATGAACACCGGCACCCAGGCCGCCAAGGAAGCCGGCAACATGGTGGACCTCGATTCCAACCCGACGAAACTCATCGAGGTGGTCGAGACCGGCAAGCAGATGCTCATGACGCGCGGCGCGCTCACCACCTTCTCGATCGCCAACGACGTCGCCAAGTACTTCGCCATCATTCCGGCGGCCTTCGTCACCACTTACCCGCAGTTGAACGCGCTCAACGTGATGCACCTCGCGAGCCCGTTCTCGGCGATCCTGTCGGCCGTCATCTTCAACGCGCTCATCATCGTCGCGCTCATTCCGCTCGCCCTGAAGGGCGTGCGGTACCGGGCGCTCGGGGCCGCGACGCTCCTGCGCCGCAACCTCCTGGTCTACGGGCTCGGTGGCATCGCGGTGCCCTTCGTCGGCATCAAGCTGGTCGACCTGGCGCTGGTCGCGGCGCACCTGGCCTGAAGGGAGGGCGCCACCCGTGAACTCATCCCGCAATTCCCTCACCGCGAGCCTGCGGCCCGCGCTCACCCTGCTGCTGCTGATGACGCTGCTGACGGGCCTGGTGTACCCGCTCATCGTGACGGCGCTCGCGCAGCTCGCCTTTCCGGCGCGCGCCGCCGGGAGCCTGGTGCTGCGCGACGGCCGCCCGGTCGGCGCGGCGCTCATCGGCCAGAGCTTCGCCAGCCCCGGCTACTTCTGGGGACGACCGTCGGCGACCACGCCGCAGCCCTACAACGGCACCGCCTCCAACGCCTCCAATCTCGGGCCCCTGAACCCGGCGCTGACGGACGCGGTTACGGCGCGGGTGGCGGCGCTGCGCGCCGCCGATCCCGACAACCACGCCGCGGTGCCGATCGACCTCGTGACTGCCTCCGCGAGCGGACTCGATCCCGAGGAAAGCGTCGCCGCGGCACGCTACCAGGCCGCACGCGTGGCGCGCGCACGCGGTTTCCCGCAGGCGCGCGTGCAGGCATTGATTGCGGCGCATACCGAGGGTAGGTTGTTGGGAGTCCTCGGAGAGCCGCGCGTCAACGTCCTCGAGCTCAACCTGGCACTCGACGCGCTGAAATGACCTGACATGGCCGAAGCCCGGCCGGATCCCGACCAACTGCTCGAGCGCGTCAAGGCCGAGGAAGAGCGCGAGAAGCGCGGGCGGCTGCGCATCTTCTTCGGCGCCTCCGCCGGCGTCGGCAAGACCTACGCGATGCTGGAAGCGGCGCGCAACGTGCGCGCCGCGGGCACCGACCTCGTGGTCGGCTACGTCGAGCCGCACGGGCGCGTCGAGACCGAACGGCTGCTGGAGGGTCTGCCGCGGCTGCCGACCCTGGCGGTGAGTTATCGCGGTATCGTGCGCCAGGAGTTCGACCTCGACGCGGCCCTCGCGCGCCATCCCGAGATCCTGCTGGTCGACGAGCTGGCGCACTCCAATCTCGTCGGCGGCGAGCCCGCGCCGCGCCACCCCAAGCGCTGGCAGGACATCGAGGAGCTGCTGGCCGGCGGAGTGAGTGTCTGGACGACCGTGAATGTCCAGCATCTCGAGAGCCTGAACGACCTCGTCTACCAGACCACCGGCATCCGCCAGCGCGAGACGTTGCCCGATCACGTGTTCGACGAGGCGGACGACATCGAGCTCATCGATCTGCCGCCCGACGACCTGATCGCGCGGCTGCACGCCGGCAAGGTGTACGTCGCGAGCCAGGCCGGGGCCGCCGTCGAGCGTTTCTTCCGCAAGCAGAACCTGATGGCGCTGCGCGAGATCGCACTGCGCCGCGTGGCCGACCGCGTCGAGGCGGCCTCGCGCGAGTTGCGGCCGGAGCGGCCCGAGGCGCGCGGCGCGCGCGACCGGGTGCTGGTAGCGGTGGGTCCGGACGAGCAGGCCGAGCAGCTGGTGCGCGCCGGCAAGCGTATGGCGGATGCGCTCGATGCGCAGTGGTCGGTGGTGTACGTCGAGACGCCCTCGCTCCTGCGCCTCTCGGATGCGCAGCGCAACCGCCGCATCGACGTCCTGCGGCTCGCCGAGTCGCTCGGCGCCGAGTCGGTGACGCTCGACGGCCCCTCGGCTGCGGAGGCGCTGCTGGAGTACGCGCACACGCGCCACGCCACGCGCGTCATCGTCGGGGCGCCCAAGCGGCGCGGCTGGCGCGCGTGGCTGCGGCCCTCGACCGCCACCGAGCTCGCGCGCCGGGCGCGCGGCTTTGACGTGGTGCTGATCGCCTCGGCGGGACGCGCGCCGCCTGCCGCCCGCACGCTGTCCGGTCCGCCACCCGAGCCCACCGCGATACGCTGGGACCGTTACACCGGGGCGGTGGCGACCACCGCGACCTGCACGCTCATGGCCTGGGCCATGTATCCGCATTTCGAGCTGTCGAACCTCGTCATGGTCTACCTGCTCGGGGTGACGGTGGCGGGACTGAAGCTCGGGCGCGGACCCTCGGCGCTCACCGCGGTGCTGAACGTCGCCGCGTTCGACTTCTTCTTTGTGCCGCCGCGCTATTCGTTCGCGGTCTCGGACGTGCAGTATCTGGTGACCTTCGGCGCCATGGTGACCATCGCGCTGGTGATCGCCACTCTCACCGCGAGCGTGCGCCAGCAGACCCGCGTGGCCGGCGCGCGCGAGCGGCGCACGGCGCTGCTCTACGCCATGAGCCGCGAGCTGTCCGTCACGCGCGGCACATCCACGATGGCGCGGGTGGCGGTGCGGCACGTCGCCGAGGTGTTCCAGTGCAAGGCGACGGTGCTGCTGCCCGATGGCGGCGGCCAGCTGCACTACCCCGCGGAAGCAGCGCTCGAGGCCTCGTTCCGCGGCGCCGACCTCGCCGTGGCGCAGTGGGTCGCGGACCACGGCCGCCGCGCGGGCCTCGGCTCCGACACGCTGCCCGCCGCGCGCGGCCTGTACGTCCCGCTCGGCGACGAGCGGCGCACGGTCGGCGTGCTGGCGGTGCTGCCGGACAATGCGCGGCGCGTGCTCCTGCCCGAGCAGGGACACCTGCTCGAGACCTTCGCCGGGCAGATCGCGCTCGCGCTCGAGCGCGCGCACCTCGGCGAGGTGGCCGTGCAGGCGAGTCTCGCGGCCGAGCGCGAGACACTGCGCAACACACTGCTGTCGTCCATCTCGCACGACCTGCGTACGCCGCTCGCCGTGATGGCGGGCGCCGGCAGCGCACTCGCCCAGCACGGGGCGACGCTCGATGAGGCGACGCGCGTGGAGCTGGCGCGCTCGATCGAGACCACGGCGCGCGAGATGTCGGAGCTGGTGTCGAACGTGCTCGACCTGGTGCGCCTCGAGTCGGGCCAGGTGGCGCTGCGGCGCGACTGGCAGACCCTCGATGACCTGGTCGGCAGCGCGCTGACGCGCTACCAGGAGAGCCTGCGCAGCTACAAGGTGGAGACGCGCTTGCCGGCCGAGCTGCCGCCGGTGTGGGTGGACGGCACGCTCGTCGTGCAGCTGTTCGCCAATCTCTTCGACAACATCGCAAAGTACACCCCGCCCGGCACGCGCGTGTTGGTGTCGGCGGTGCCGCTCGGGGATTTCGTGCAGGTTGCGGTCGAGGACGACGGCCCGGGGCTGCCCGCCGGCGATCCGGCACGGCTGTTCGAGAAGTTCCAGCGCGGTCAGGACGAAGGCCCCGTGATCGGGGTCGGGCTCGGGCTCGCCATCGCCCAGGCGATCGTGCGTGCCCATGGCGGGGAGATCGAGGCGCAGCGGCGTGAGGGCGGCGGGGCGCGCTTCGTGTTCACGCTGCCCTGCAGCGAAGGCCCGGCGGTGACCCCGGACGCGAGCGCATGACCGAGGCGATGCACCAGGTGCTGGTGATCGAGGACGAGCCGGGCATCCGCGCGGTGCTGCGGGTGCTGCTCGCCGCGGAAGGCTACCGCTGCATCGAGGCCGACACGGCGCTGCGCGCCGAAATCGAGGCCCGCAGTCACAAGCCCGACCTGCTGCTCATCGACCTGGGGCTCCCCGACGGCGACGGACTCAAGGTGATCCGGCAGGTGCGCGAGTGGTCGACGGTGCCGATCGTGGTGCTGTCGGCGCGCGCCATGGAGCAGCAGAAAGTGGCGGCGCTCGATGCCGGGGCTGACGACTACATCGTCAAGCCCTTCAGTGCACCGGAGCTGCTCGCCCGGCTGCGGGCGGCGCTGCGCCGCGTCACGCACGCCGCGCCCGCGGCGGTCCTCAGGTTCGCATCCGTGCGCGTCGACCTCGCGCGGCGCGAGGCGCACGGCGCCGACGGCGAGCTGCACCTGACACCGCTCGAGTATCGCGTGCTCGGCTGCCTCGCGCAGCAGCTCGGCTCGATCGTCATGCAACGGCAGCTGATCCGCGAGGTGTGGGGGCCGGGCCGCGAGGATGACTCGCGCTCGTTACGGGTGTGCATCAAGAACCTGCGGGCCAAGCTCGAGCCGGATGCGCGCCAGCCGCGCTATCTCATCACCGAGACCGGGGTCGGCTACCGGCTGCGCGCGGACGAGGACGCCGCCTGAGCGGGTGCGGCTGAGCTGCTGGGAGACACTCAACGGTGCGCTCGATGCCGCGAGCACGCGCCTCGGACAGTCGCAGGGGTTCAGGACGGCGCTGTGCCAGTGCACAGGCTAGGCGGCTGCGCGCTTCAGGTGAGGGAGACGACCAGCTTGGCCGAGTGGCTGCGCCAGTTGATGGGAATGATGAACGAGCGCAGCCCGGGCTTGTGCGGCAGCTCCGGCTTCTCGCCCGAGAGCACCGAGGGCACCGAGATCACGAACTCGCGGCCGAAGTCGCGGCGCGCGTTGCCCGAGATCGTATTGGCGACTTCGCCGACGAGATCGCGCATGGTCTCGTGGCTGAAGTCGTTCTCCTGCATCTTCATGAGCAGCACGGTGAGCATCGCCTTGGGCGCGGTGAAGAACACCACGCCCTCGCGCTTGCCGGAGATGTTGATGACGCCGGTGTACTCGTGCACCGCCGGAGTGCCTTCGAGCAGATAAGGCGAACCGATCGAGGCCGCCTGCTGCGCCGCCACCTCGAAGAAGTTCGTCGTGCCGTCGACGAAGGTCTTCAGCTCCTGTTCGTGCAACATCAGCGCATCAGCTCCGCGAACGCCTCGTTCAGCTGCCGGTCGGTGAACGGCTTGTTGAGGAAGCCGTTCGCGCCTTTCTCCATCGCCTCCACCGCGGTCGCCTTGTCGGCCAGCGCCGAGATCACCAGGATGCGTACCTCGGGCTTGAGCGCCACCAGCCGGCCGATGCACTCGATCCCGTCCATGCGCGGCATGGTGAGATCCATGGTGACGACGTCCGGGTCGGTGCGCTTGAACAGCTCGATCGCCTCGAGGCCGTTGCCGGCCGTGCCGACCAGCTGCAGCTCCTCGAACTGCTGCGAGCGCTCGATCCGCCGCCGCATGATGTTCGAGTCATCGACGATCATGAGCTTCATGGGGCGCCGGGCGTTCATCTCAGGCGCCTTCAGGCCACGGCGCTGTTGCCGGCGGCCTGGCCGCCGGGGAGCGAGATCTTGAAGCGCGTGTACTTGCCGGGGTGGGTGCTCACGCCGATCTTGCCGCCGAGCGCATAGACGCTGCGTGCCACCACGTCCATGCCGACGCCGCGCCCGGCGTCCATCGAGACTTCCTCCTGGGTGGTGAAGCCGGGGCGGAAGATGAGCGCCATCGCCGTGCGGGTATCCATGGCGGCGGCCTCGTCCTCGGTGATCAGCTGCTGGCGCACCGCGGCGGCCTTGAGGGTGTCGGGCGCGATGCCGGCGCCGTCGTCCTCGAACACCAGGTCGAAGCCTTCGACGCCGCGCTGGAACGCCACGCTGACGATCCCGACGTCCTGCTTGGCGAGCGCGCGGCGCACTTCCGGGGCCTCGATGCCGTGCACCGCGGCGTTGCGCAGCATCTGAATCAGGCAGTCCTTGACGGTCGACACGTAGGACGCCGGCACTTCGTTGAGGCCGGCGAGCTTCAGGCGGAAGCGCTTGCCCTGGTCGTGCGCCAGCCGTTCGGCGAGGGAATGGAGCGCCGGCGCCAGGTCCTCGGCGCGCCGCGCGAAGACTTGCGCGCCGCGCGGCTGCGCCTGGGGCGGCGGGGCGGGCGGCGGCGGTGCCGGTGCCGGCGGGGGCGCGGTGAACTGCTGGGTGCCGCTCATGCGCTCGCCCGCCGTGCCCTCCTTGAGGGCCGTCAGGCGGCCGGCCATGTCGCGCACCGAGCGCAGGTGCGCCAGCAGGTCGTCGAGCTTGAGCACCATCGGCAGGAAGTCGTTGCCGGAGAGCTCGGCCTTCTTCTTCAGCTCGCTGACGATGTCCTCGAGCGAGTGCACGCGGGCGGCGATGCTGGTGAGATTGAGCGCCGAAGCCTCGCCCTTGATCGAGTGCAGCTCGCGGAACAGCCCGGAGAGCTTCTTGCGGAACTCGGCGTCGGTGCGCGCCGGGTCCTTGAGGATCGTGTTGACGAGCTTCAGTCCCGTCTCCGCCCCGTCGAGGAACGACACCAGCTGCAGCGGGTCGATGTGCATCATCGCCAGCATCATGTCGACCTGGGCGTTGGCGTTGTCCTGCGACTCCTGCAGCTCGCGCGCCAGCAACACGCTGGAGGTGATGTCGCCGACCGAGCACAGCACGTGCTTGATGCCGGCCGGCCCCATGACGCGGTGGAAGTCGAACTGCAGGTAGCGCGACTCCTTGCCGCCATGGCCGTTGTCCATGGTGATCTCGAGCTGGCCCAGCGGGTTGATGCTCTTCATCAGGTTCTCGTGGGCGCGCTCGCCCCACAGGAGCTTGATGTACTTGGTGGCGGTGGCGAGGGTCGCCGCGGGCACCAGGTCCTTCAGCAGCTCCTCGAACGAGAGTCCCGCGAAGTCCTCGCGGCCGAACATGCGGGTGAGGGCCTCCGACCACACCGAGCCGATGCGGTAGTTGGCGTCCAGCAGGAAGAAGCCCTCGCGCACGGTCTTGAGGATGTCGCGCGTCTGCTCCTGGGCCTCGCGCGCGACGCGCTCATGGCGGGCGCGGGTCAGCTGGAACCAGGCGGCCGCAGCCGCCAGCACCAGCGCCGCCAGCACGCCGATCGACAGCATGGCGCGCAGCCGCGCCGCGGCATCCGAAGCCTCATGCTGGAGCGACGTGGCCAGCGTCGCGAGCTGCCCCTGCAGCACCTTGGCGTTGTCGGTGGCGAAGATCTGGGCGCGCTTCACCTCGGCATAGTGCGCGCGCCCGTCGCGCGACAGCGAGCTGCCGGCGGTGTCCGAATCCACGTACGGCTGACCCGTGAAGGCCACTACCGGCTCGATCACCGGACCGTATTCGCGCCACAGCTGCAGCGCGCGGGTCAGCTCGGGCGAGGTGACCGAGCCTGCGGCGTTGAGCTCCTTCAGCTGCCGGTCGAAGCGTCGCACCGTGCCCTGCAGGTCCTCGAGCGCCTGCCCGGAGTAGGCGCGCGTTTCGAGGCGGTCGCGCAGCGCGGTGAGCTGCTGGGTGATGTCGTCGGGGTAATTCTGCAGCGTGCTGGCGGCCTGCAGCGCCGTGATGTTGGCGCGCATCTGCGTCGCCAGGCGGAAGCCGACGAACAGTACCGCGCCCATGACGAAGGCGAGCACCGTGCCGATCACGGCGGTGACGAGTTGGCGACGGCGTTCAGTGCCGCTCAGGGTCATCGGAGCCTCTCCTGTACTACTGCTTCGGCAGCTCGAAGCGCACCAGCGTCCTGGTGGGCACTTCGACCGCGTTACCGTCGACGATCACCGGCGCATATCTCCAGCGCTTCACGGCGCTGACGGCGGCCCGGTCGAACACGCCGGCGGGCGTTGACTGCAGCACCTGCACGTCGCGCGTATCGCCCTTGGCATCGACCGTGAATGACAAGAGCACGCTGCCCGCGACGCCCTTCGACAACGCGCTCTGCGGATACTCGGGCGGCACGGTCCTCAGGGCCTTCAGGCTCGCGGCGAGCGTCGCCGGGTCGGAGGCGCTGCCTGCCTTGGCGGCAGCGCTCTGCTGTACGGCCTGCACATCCTTCGGATCGGCGCCGAAGCGGCGCGCGGCGGCGAGCTCCTGGTCGGCGCTCTTGCCGGACTGCAGGTTCGCGCGCGCCCGCTCGAGCAGCTTGCCGACGAGGTCATGGCTCACGGGCAGGAGCGCGGTGTTGTCCGGATCGGCCGCCTGCAGCTGCGTCAGGTAATACGCGGCGCTGTCCTGGGCGGGATCGGTGAGGCGGCCGTCGCGCACGCGCTCGCGCGCGAGCTGGGCGAAGCGGTCGCCCTCGGCGCGAGCGGCTTTGGCCTGGGAGCCGGCCAGGTCGCGCTGGAAGGCGCCGATATCGGCGGACGACATGCCGGCGGCGCGCGCCTCGTTGAGCCAGCGATCCGATTCGGCCGCGTTCCTGGCGGCGGCCGCCTCGCGCGCCTTGCGCAGGTACGCGGCACCCAAGTCGTGATTGGCGCGCTGCGTGGCCGGGTTCGAAGGCGCGGCCGCGAGGAGCTGGCGCAGGTAGCCCTTGGCGCTGTCGTCGGCCGGGTCGATGAGCTTGCCTTCGCGGATGCGATCCTCCACGAGTCCGGCGAGACGCTGCGCCTTGGCGTCGTCCTGGCGGCGGGCGATCTCGCCGCGCCACTTGGCGAGCTGTTCGGCCGGCAACAGGCCCGACTGTTGCGCCTGGCGCAGCAGTGCCGCGGCGCGCTCGGGGTTGCCGTCGGCGAGCGCCTTGGCGAGCTGCGCATTGGCGAGCCGCGCGCCCAGCTCGCCGACGCGCGGATCGTCGGGAACCGCGGCGCGGAAGTTGGCGAAATCCTGCGCCGCCTCGTCGAGCCGGCTGGCGGTGAGTGCCTCGTCGAAGCGGCTCGCGATCACTCCGGCGACGCGCGCGAGGCCGTCGCGGGCCTCACCGTTACTGGCGTTGGCCGCGACTGCCGAACGGTAGTAGAGCAGCGCATTGTCGCCGGCGGGTTCGGTGTAGCGGCGCTCGTGCATGGCAAGACGCGCCTTTTCCAGCAGCTCGTCGACCTTGCCGTGCACGATCGAGAGCTCGGGCGTGGGCGCGGGCGGGAGAGCCGCCTCCACGGGCTGGGCGGCGGGCGGTGCGGCGGGCGCCGCCTCGGATGCGGCGGCGGGCGCCGCTGCGGGCGTGGTGGAGGGGGCGGGTGCGCCCTTGTTGCGCGTGAAATACCAGCCGGCGGCGGCGAGCGCCCCCAAAGCCAGCACCGCAACGAGCGCGAGCGTGCGGCCCTTGCCGCCACTCATGCCGGGCACCTTGAGGGCGGCGGCACTGCGGGTCGATTCGACCTCCAGGTCCTCGGGTACGTCGGCCGTGGCCGGGAACAGCGCGGCCGGCGCGGCAGCCGCGGGCTTCCTGCGCGCCGTCGCCTCCTCGATCACCCCGGCGAAAACTGCCAGCGTCTTGCGGGCGTCGACCGGCGAGGACGGCAGAACCGCGAAGACCGGGGAGCCTTTGACGGCCGAGGCGACCTGGCGCTCGAGCGTCGCGGGGGCGAATACCAGGATGACGGCCTGCGGCGCACGCGCCTGCACGGCCTCGATCGTGGGACGCACTTCGCTCACCTGGTGGGCATCGAGCACCAGCACCTGGCCGCGCCGGGCGTGGCCGGTGAGGCTCTCGAGCGCCGCCTCGACCGAGTCGACCGGCCGGATCGATGCCTGACCGGCGAGCGCCTGGCCGAGCTCGAGCAGAAATTCATCGCGCGTGGTGATGGCCGTGACGTCGACGGACGGCTGGACGTTGGGCGCGGTGCTGGCGCTCGCCGCGGGCGTTGCCGCGGCCGGGTTGCGCGATGTTCTGGATCCTGCACTGGCCACGTGGCGTGTCTCCACCTTCATTGCGGTCACTGACGAAGCGAGAGAAGCGTCTCCGTCCGTGAAGCGAAGCGGCCGCAAGCAGCAAATCCGCGGCGCGGAACTCCTCGGCGATGAGGATATGTAGCCTCGGAGAAACGGGAGTGCGGCAGTTCACAATAACGACAGGGCACGTCGGGGCGCGGCGACGGCGATGGCCAAAGTCAGAGCCACTGCTCGCTTCGCGCGCGCCGCGGAAAAGTGCGCGCCGCGCGGCACGCGCCATGCTGTGCGGACAGCCTCAGCGCTGCCCTTGGCGCCGTGCCGGACAAGAGCCCGCGGCCGGCGCAGCGGCGCCCCGGATTGGTGCCCGCCTGCACCACCGGCGCGCACCAGCGCGCGGGCCTCCCCCAGCGCACTTAAATTTCAGCCACTTAAGCCCCCCGCCGCGCGCCGCGCCGGCGTCCGCCGCCGCCGCGGTGGCATCCGCCGCCCGCCGCGGTGGCATCCGCCGCCCGCCGCGGTGGCGTCCGCCGCCCGCCGCGGTGGCGTCCGGACCCTCTGGCGTGAACAATCGGTTGCTGTGACACTCTTAACGTAATCAGGACCCGGGGATCAGAAGGGCGTCACTTTTTATCTGGAACGTTGGGACTAAGTTAAGAACGTAGGGGCGGATCTACCGGTGTAGCCGGCACGGAGGAAGAGACCATGCGATCTGACTCGGAATCTCGCGCCTCGCGCGCCACGTTCATCGACACTCTGAGTTCCTTCAGCAAGCTGCATCGCGCGCAGCGCTGGGAAGGCACTTTCGGCGACTTCCTCGCCACAATCCTGCCGGCGAACCCGAGCGCGCTCGCGCGCTCGAGCCACGAGTACATCTGGGACATGCTGCGCTGGCACGGACGCAGCGCGCAGCCGGACGCCGGCGAGAACGCGCGCGCGCGCGAGCTGTTCAAGCTCGAGCTGTTCGGCATCGACGAGCCGCTGTCGCGCGTGGTCGATTACTTCAAGGCCGCGGCCGCGGGCTCGGACGTCGGCCGCCGGCTGCTGCTGATGCTCGGGCCGCCGTCCGGCGGCAAGTCGACGGTGGCGATACTGATCAAGCGCGGGCTCGAGGAGTACAGCCGCACCGACGAGGGCGCGCTCTACGCGATCCGCGGCTCACCGCTGCGCGAGAACCCGCTCAACCTCATTCCCACGAGCCTGCGCGCCGAGTTCCGCGAGCGCTACGGCATCAACGTGCAGGGAGAGCTCTCGCCCTGGGCGCGCGACTTCGTCGAACGCGAGTTCGAGGGCGACTTCGTGCGCGTGCCGATCGAGCGCGTGTTCCTCGCCGAAGCCTCGCGCGTCGGCATCGGCACCTACGCGCCGCACGACCCGACCACCGCCGACATCGCCGACCTGGTCGGCTCGGTGGATCTCGCCAAAGTCGCGCAGATCGGCGACGAAGGCGACCCGCGCGCCTGGTCGTGGTCGGGAGCGGTGTACGCCGCCAGCCGCGGCGTGCTCGAGATGATCGAGATCCTGAAGGTCAAACGCGAGTTTCTCTATCTGCTACTGACGCTCACGCAGGAGAAGAACGTCAAGGTGTCGCGCTTCCCGCTGATCCACCTCGACGAGACCATCCTCGCGCACACCAATCTCGCCGAGTTCCACAAGTTCCTGCAGGAAAAAGAGAACGAGGCGCTGCTCGACCGCATGGTGATCATCAAGATCCCCTATGCGCTCTCCTATAACGACGAGTCGCGCATCTACCAGAAGCTCACCTCCGGTGCGCCGGCGTTCCGCAACGTGCACCTCGACCCGCACGTGCTGAATCTGGCCGCCGTGTTCGCCATCCTCACGCGCCTGGTGAAGCCGGAGCGCGAGGGGCTCGACGTCGCCAAGAAGCTGCGGCTGTACGCCGGCGAGGCGGTCGAGGGCATGCCGGAGACCGAGGCCGCGCGCTTGCGGGCCGAAGTACCCGACGAGGGGCTGACCGGTGTGAGCCCGCGCTTCGTCATCAACGCGATCTCGAACGCCATCACCCGCGGCAATACCCACAGCCTCACCAGCATGGAGCTGCTGCTCGCTCTCAAGGACTCGATCGAGAGCGACGCGCGCATGGACGCCAAGCAGAAGAAGGCCTGGATCGACCACCTGGTCACGGCGCGCAAGGAGTTCTACAACCGCTGGGTCAAGGAGGACGTGCACCGGGCGATGTTCGCTTCCTTCGAGGACGAGGCGCAGCAGCTGCTCGAGAAATATCTCGACGAGGTCGAGGCCTCGCTCGATCACCGCCAGGTGAGCGACCCGATCACCGGCGAGACGCGCGCCGCGGACGAGCGCTTCCTGCGCTCGGTCGAGGAGAAGATCAAGGTGTCGGACTCCGGCAAGGTGTCGTTCCGCCAGGAGGTGGTGCGCAAGGCCATGGTGGCGTTCAAGGCCGGGGAAAAGTTCAAGCTCGGCAGCCACGCGCGCATGCGCGAGGCTATCGAGCAGTATCTGTTCGAGGAACGGCGCGACGTGCTGCGCCTCGTGACCTCGACGGCGCGCCCCGACGACGAAGCGCGGCAGAAGATCTCGGTGGTGCAGCAGCGCCTGGTCACCGAGTACGGCTACGACGAGCACAGCGCCAAGGAAGCGCTCAGCTACGTCACCACACTGCTCGCGCAGGAGTAGCGCCGCCCCGAGAAAAGGAGTACGACTACTTCCATGGACGAAGCGGGCGGCAAAGGCGGCGGACAACCCCCCCTCAGCGCCGCGAAGTGGTACGAGCTGTTCTCGCGCGGCGCCCGCGACTGGCTGCGCCACGACGAGAAGGTGCGCGAGGCGGTACGCGCCAATCTCCCCGAGATCATCGCCGGCGGCGAGGTCATCAATGACGGCGCGCGCACCGTGCGCGTACCGGTGCGCATGCTCGAGCACTATCACTTCCGGCTGCGCCGCCCCGAGGAGCAACAGGGCGCCGGCCAGGGCAAGGCCAAGCCCGGCGACGTGTTCTCCGATCCCTCGCAGAGCCAGGGCCCGGGCGAGAAGGGCGCGGGCGGACGCGACGAAGGCGAGGTGCAGCTGCTGCTCGAGTTCAAGGTCGACGACATCGTCGACTGGCTGTGGGAGGAGATGCAGCTTCCCAATCTCAAGGCGCGCGTCGGACCCTCGGATGAGACCGACTGGACGCGCGAGGGCTGGGACCGCCGCGGCGCACGCTCGCGGCTCGACCGCCGCCGCTCGTTCAAGGAGCTGGTGAAACGGCGCGGGAATCCGGGCGCCACCCCCACCTTCACCGACGAGGACCTGCGCTTCCGCCAGCTGGCGCGGCGCAAGCAGCCGGCGGTCCACGCCGTGGTGTTCTTCATGCTGGACGTCTCGGGGAGCATGTCCGACCGCGACAGGAAGCTCGCCAAGACCTTCTTTTTCTGGGTGGTGCAGGGCCTGCGGCGCGAGTACCGCTCGCTCGAGACGGTGTTCGTGGCGCACACCACCGAGGCGTGGGAATTCAACGAGCCGGAATTCTTCCAGGTGTCCGGCACCGGCGGCACGGTCGCCTCGACCGGGCTCCTCAAGGTGCGCGAGATCATCGACGCACGCTACAACCCGGGCCGCTGCAACATCTATCTGTTCTACGCCTCCGACGGCGACAATTCGGTGAGCGATGCGGGAGAGGCGCGCGCCGTGCTCGCCTCGATC
>Ga0210394_10000831_pt1 | contig 56408 bp, 45 predicted proteins | sample IncBWC12MmetaG_FD_160121 | JGI IMG/M metagenome (GOLD analysis project Ga0210394, IMG submission 160121) | Forest soil microbial communities from Barre Woods Harvard Forest LTER site, Petersham, Massachusetts, United States - Inc-BW-C-12-M | ecosystem: Environmental > Terrestrial > Soil >...
CCGAATAGATTTTGACCTGCCGCCGCGATCTCACCTCCCAGTTGCTCGGAGTACTTAAGATCGATTTGCATGGCGCGCGCAAAAGCAGCAGCCAGCGCCAACGGCCGGCGGGTTTTTGCGGCGGGAGCCGCTGCGGCGGGAGCCGCTGCGCCGGGAGCCGCCGCAGCCGCGCCAGGCGCGAGGAATTCGCGCGACAACAGCAGCGTGCGCAGCACACGCGCGATCTGATCGTGCGATTCCGTATTCTTGAGCCAAACCTCCGCCAGGCGCTGGCGTAGCCGCGCCGGGACCTCCTCGCCGATGAACCGCCGGCACAGTTTGTCGCACAGAAAATGCGCGGTAGCCGGATGCGCGGCGACCAAATCGAGCACCTGGCGCCCGTCGGACAACGCGGGCGCGAATGCGTCGAACTCGGTCGCCAGAACCCGCTTTTGATATCCGTCATGCCAATTTTCCACGTACGCGAATTGTCCGGTGGGCGGCAGCTTGCGGTGTGCGTCGACGGCGCTGCCATCCTCGATGGTCCAGCCCGTGAATGCGCGCGCTGCCTCATAGACATCTTGGTCGATGTATCCCGCCGGCCGACCCTGCAATGCGCCCGGCACCTCGCGCCACCGATCGTACTGATCGTTCAAATACGCGCTGCGGCCCATGCTGTGCAATTCGAACAGTTCGCGCGCGTAGTTTTCGTTGGCGGAGCCGGCGCGTGAGGAGCGATTCGACAGGTAGTACTGCATGGCGGCGCTTTTCGCGACCGCCTCGAGAAATTCACGGAAATTGCCGAAGCAATGAGTCCTGATCACGTCGCGATCGTACGACGGCAATGCCACACCGATGGCTTCGTTGGCCGCATCCACGTTGAAATGATCGTGCCAAAAGCCGCACATTACTTCGCGCAGTTGCCAGCGACTGTGCACGGCGCGCAGCACCGTCGCGGCAACCACTTCGTCGCGCGGCCGGCGGCGCTCGGCCGCATGCATCGGATTTTTGTGATCCACCAAGTGCCAGAGGGTCGCGATGGGCGCATCCAGCGTTGTGAGAGGCCGCATCTCGTCCGCAGCGGCCCAGCCCTCGCCCGCCGGGTACTTGATATGCAGGCGCGCGTTTCTCAGGTACTTGTCGGTCGCAACATCGAGCCCAGGCCGCGGCTTCAATTGTTCATCGACCCAGGCGGTAAATCCGAGGGATTGCAGCTCCTCGAGCGAATTGGGAGTCGCGCCGAACGCCGCCCGTCCCAAGACATAAAAAGCAAACGCGCGATCAACTTGCACCATGACACCCATGCCTAACGTTTGCGCCCTTGAAAGGTTGACATCCGACGCCTCGCCACGTTCGCGAGATGACCAAACTGTCATTTGCGCTGCGAGCCTGCCCTGACAGCCGTCCGGCTGCTAGCCGCGGGTGCTGTGGATCTCGGCCAGTTGCGCGGCCAAATCGCTGCGCACTGCGATTTCCTCGATATTGGCGTCGAGCTTGCGTTGCCAATTTGGATACTCGCGATCCGTTCCCGGCACGTTGACCGGGTCCACCATGCCCAGCAGATCCTCGATTTGCAGTGCGACCAGTGCGGTCGGCGAGCGCGCCAGGTACAGTTGCAGCGCACTCGCGAGTTCGGCGTTGAACGGCTCGAACGGCGTCGACGGCGCCGCGGGACTCAAGCCTTGGTCGCGCAAGGCGGCGAGCAGCAGTTCGCGATCGTGCCCACGCTCCTCGATGATGGCCTTCTCGACTTCCACACTGGGATACAGATTCAAGCGCCGGCGCAGTTCGATATCCCGCCCCTCCCAATAACTGCGCAGTGTCGGCATATCATGCGTGGTGAGCGTCGCCAGCGCGTGCTGCATATATTCGTCCGGGCGCCTGAATCGACCGTCGATTTTTTCGAACAACAACACCTTGTAGTGATACAGACCGAATTCGGGCATCGCCTGGCGCATCTCGTCCGGCACTAAACCCAAGTCTTCGCCGACCACCACGCAGCTGCTGCGCGCGCTTTCCAGCGTCAATACGGTGAGCAGCTGGTGCAATGGATAGTGCACATAGGCGCCTTGGGTGGGCGAGTATCCGTCCGGGACCCACCAGAGACGAAACAGCGACATCACATGATCCAGGCGCAGGGCGCCGTAGTAGCGCATATTGTTGCGGATCAAGCGCACGAACCCTTGCAGCCGCTGCGACTGCATCGCGGATGGGTCCTGCGGCGGTATGCCCCAGCCCTGCCCCTTGAGGGCCAGCGGGTCGGGTGGTGCGCCGATTTCCGCGCTGAGACAGTAGCTGGTCCGATCCGCCCAAGTTTCCGAGCCCGATGGGTTGGCTCCCACGGCGTAATCGCCATAAAGCCCAATGGGCATGCCCAGCTCGCGCGCCAATTCCTGCGCACCGGCAAGCTGCTCATGGGCGAGCCATTGCAGGTAAGCAAAAAATTCGACTTCCGCGGGATGCTCGAGCGCGAACCCGGTCGCCGCCCTGCCGTTCACCTCGCGGAATTCCTCCGGCCAGTTCAACCACCCCGACGCGCAACCCAAGGTTCCGCGAAAGTGCCGGTCGAGCGCGTCGAACCTGGCGTGCAGTTGCAGCGCCTCGCCTTGCGCGGCAACGAAGGCTTGAAAACGCCGCCCCCGCTCGCTAAGCGGGCCTACGTGCCGGTCGCGAAAATCCTGATATAGCAGCGCGAGAATCTCAAATTTGAGGTCCGCGACGCCGGCATAGTCGACATATTCCTGCGCGCGCAGTTCGCGCAGCCGATTTTGGATTTCCGGCTCGGCCACACGATTGCGGGCCGCCGCGCATTCTTCGAATTCAGGCACTGCCGGCACGGAAATATACAATACATTGAGAAAATGCCGGCTCGATGCGCTGTATGGACTTGATCTCGCGGGATCCGCAGGCGCGAGGGCGTGCAATGGATTCAATCCGACGAATGCCGCGCCACACGAAGCCGTCCAGCGGATCAGCGAGTTAAGATCGCGGAAATCGCCTATCCCCCAATTCTGCAGGGAGCGCAGCGTATACAGCTGCACGGCGATGCCCCACAGCCGCCGGCCGTCTTTAATCGCAGCGGGCTCGTAGCAGCGCGGCGGCGAGATGATGAGCAGACAGCGGTCGGAAGCTCGGCCGGACACTTTGGCCTGCAACTCGTGATAACCGGGCGGCAGATCGAACGGCAGTTCGAAGCGCCGGCGCGTCATCCACGATCCTTCGACTTCGCCGCGCCAAATTTCCCGGCAATCGGCCGTCGAGGTAGCGCCGTCGCGCCGCGAGCCATCCTCCAAATTCACGGACCACACCACCAGGGAGCCGAATTCGCGCGCCGTCACATTGATATCGACCGCGATTCGCGCGGCGCGCGCGGCGGCCACCGGCGGCAGGAAATTGCGCCAGCGCGCAATTTCGGATTGGCTTAAGGTCGCTGCGAGGGCGGACGCATCGTCGACAGCGCAGCCCATGGCGCGCAGAATGGCGATTTTCGTGTCCAGGCTGAATACCTTGAGTTCACCGCGATAATCATGATACGCAGCGCCGATACCCCTTAGCGCGGCCAATCTCTCGATCAATGCCGCATCCACCACTCAGCACTCCAGCAGCACAGCACTGTGCGGAGTGAGCGAGTAAGTTTGCACCGCGCCCAGACTCTTCGCCGCGACGCCTTCAATTGCGGTATCGAAAAGGCAGATCCAGGGGCCGCCGGCGGGCGCGGCGGGCAACGTGAACGCCAGTTGCGAGTCGGCTGAACTCACCAACAACAGGAGATGTTCGACGGAACCGGTGTGCTCTCCGAACCAGATTCCGAGCGTCCGCAGGTTCGCATCCTGCCAGTCGCCCTGCGTCATTTCCGTACCGCGTACATTCAGCCACGTCACATCCTTGACGCCGGTTCGCGATGCGGCTCCCTTTAAAAATGTCTCGCGGCGAAACTCCACATGCAGGCGGCGCAGCCGCGCCAGCAGTTGCACGAATTCCAGCAAATCATGGTTGCCGCTGCGCAAACGCCAATCGACCCAGGAAATTTCATTGTCCTGGCAGTAGGCATTGTTGTTGCCGCGTTGAGTGCGGGCGAATTCGTCCCCGGCTTGCAGCATCGGGACGCCCTGCGCCAAAAACAGCGTGGCCAGGAAATTGCGCATTTGCCGTTTGCGCAAGGCAACTATCGCGGCATCGTCAGTGGGGCCCTCGATCCCGCAATTCCAGCTCAACTCGTTGCCGTTGCCGTCGGCGTTGTTCTCGAGATTGGCCTCGTTGTGCCGCTCGTTGTAGGAAACCAGATCGGAAAGCGTCATGCCGTCATGCGCGGTGACAAAATTGATGCTCGCCGTCGGCTTGCGCCCATTATGCCGGAACACGTCGCTGGAACCGGCAAAGCGTTCCGCGAACTCCCCGATCGTCCGCGCATCGCCGCGCCAAAAGGAGCGCATGCCATTCCGGTAGCGGTCATTCCACTCCGACCAACCGGGGGGAAAGTGGCCGAGCTGGTAGCCGCCCCAGCCCACATCCCAGGGTTCCGCGATCAGCTTGACGTAGGCAAGCGCGGGTTCGGCGCGCAGCGCCTTGAAAAAAACGGCATGCGGGTTGAAGCCATTGGCGTCGCGCGCCAACACGGTGGCGAGATCGAAGCGGAAACCGTCGACATGCATTTCCTCGACCCAGTACTTGAGGCATTCGATGATGAGCGCGCGGACGCGCGGGTGTTCGCAGTTGACGGTGTTGCCGGTACCGGTGACATTCTCGTAAACGCGCAAATCCCCCGGTGTCAGCCGGTAGTAGACCGGGTTGTCGATGCCGCGCAAAGAGAGCAGCGGTCCCGCCTCGCCTCCCTCGGCGGTGTGGTTGAAGACCACGTCCATGATCACTTCGATTCCTGCCGCGTGAAGGGCTTTAACCATGGTCTTGAACTCGACAACGGCATCCTCGACGGCATATTCATTGGCGGGAGCAAACCAGGCGACCTGGTTGTAGCCCCAGTAATTGGTCAAGTGTCGATCGAGCAGGAACTGCTCGCTGACGAAGGCCTGGCAGGGCAGCAATTCGACCGCCGTCACGCCGATGGATTTCAGGTGCTGGATGACGGGGCCCACCGACAGTCCCAGGTATTTTCCGCGCCACGGCTCGGCGACGGCGGGATGCAGGCGCGTAAAGCCTTTGACATGCAGCTCATAAATGACGGAATCGCGCCAGGGAATCGTCGGCGGTCGATCGCCGCCCCAGTCAAAAGTGCGATCGATTACCTCGGAGCGCGGCGGCGAGCGCTTCGATAGTGCGCAGGCATAAGGATCGGTCAACGGCACGGTCGGGTCGAAACGATGGCCGGTTTCCGGCTGATTGGCGCCATGCACGCAATATGCGTAGTGAGTTCCAGGCGCTGCTTGGCGCGGTGACAGCAGTCCGTGCCAAATGTCTGCCGTCCGCGTCGGCAAATCGTGGCGCGCAATTTCGGCGCCGCTCGCGGTGTCGAACAGGCACAGTTCGACCCGGGTTGCGTGGCTCGAGAACAGGGCGAAATTGACGCCCCGCTCCGTCCATGTCGCACCCAATGGCCGCGGCGAGCCCGCGTTAATGTGCTTCACTGCGTCGGTCCCACAAAGAATACCGCCGCGAGCGGCGGCAGGTTCAAGCGCAACGCCGGCACAGATGCATCGGCTGCCTTGGGCGACGTGTAGAGCTCAGTCTGGCGGTTGTAACCCGAGCCGCCGAAGCGAACATCATCCGAATCGAATAATTTGCGATAGCGTCCGGGATCCGCGACGCCGATTTCGTACCCATCGCGCGGTACGGGCGTGGCGTTGAAAATGCAAATGATGGGCTGTCCAGGGTCTTCGCGCACCGAACGGCGGGCGTAGGCCCAAACACTCTCATCGGCATTGTGCAATTCCACCCAGCGAAATCCTTCCGGGTCGCAATCGCTGCCGTGGAACTGCGGGCTCGCCAGATACAAATGATTCAAATCCCGCGCGCAGTCGCGCAACTTTTGATGTTCCGCAGTGGCCAGCAGCGCCCAATCCAGTTGTGCATGATCGCGCCACTCATGCCGCTCTCCGAATTCCGAGCCCATGAACAGCAGCTTCTTGCCGGGATGGGCGCACAGCAGGCAGAGCAGCAGGCGAAAATTCGCGCGCTTTTGCCACTCATCGCCGGGCATCTTGCCGAGCAGCGAGTGTTTGCCGTGGACCACTTCGTCATGCGAGATCGGCAGGATGAAATTCTCCGACCACGCGTAGACGAAGGAAAAGGTTATCAACTGGTGGTTGTAGCGCCGATGCACGGGATCATGGGCCATATACCGCAAGGTATCGTTCATCCATCCCATATTCCATTTGAAATTGAAGCCGAGGCCGCCGAATTCGGGCGGCGTCGTCACGCCGGCGAATGCCGTGGACTCCTCCGCGATCATCAAAAATCCCTTGAACGCGCGATGCACCGCGTTGTTCATTTGACGCAGGAAATCGATGGCCTCCAGATTCTCGCGGCCGCCGTGGCGGTTCGGCAGCCATTCGCCGGCCTTTCGGTTGTAATCCAGGTACAGCATGGCCGCCACGGCGTCGACGCGCAGTCCGTCCACGTGATACTTGTCCGCCCAGAACAGCGCATTGGCGACCAAGAAATTGCGCACTTCATGCCGCCCATAATTGAAAACCTTGGTACCCCATTCGCGGTGTTCGCCGAGCCGTGCATCCGTATGCTCGTACAGGGCGGTACCGTCGAACTGCACCAGGCCATGATCGTCGCGCGGGAAGTGTCCCGGCACCCAGTCGAGTATCACGCCGATGCCGGCCTGATGACAGCGATCGACGAAGTACATGAAATCGTGCGGCGACCCGTAGCGCGAGGTCGCCGCGTAGTAGCCGACCACCTGATAGCCCCAGGAAGCATCGAGCGGATGCTCGGCGACTCCCATGAGCTCCAGGTGCGTGTAGCCCATGTCCACGGCATAGGGAATCAATTGCTCCACGGCCTCCGGCCAGCTCATGAAGGGCGGCGTACGCCACTCCCAAGGCCGCCGCCACGAGCCCAAGTGCACCTCGTAGGCATTGAACGGCCGACGCAGCGGATCCTGCCGCTCCCGGCGCGCCAACCACTCGCCGTCCTGCCAGCGATAGCCGTTCAGCTCGGTCACCACCGAGCAATTATCCGGGCGCAGCTGCATCGCGAATCCGTAAGGATCTGCCTTCAAGAATACGCGGCGATCGCGGCTGCTGATTTCATACTTGTAGGCGGCTCCTATGCCGATGCCTGGTACCCACAACTCCCAAATGCCCGACGAGCCTCGCGGCCGCATGACATGCGCGCGGCCGTCCCAATGATTGAACGGACCTACGACGCTGACGCGTTCGGCGTTTGGCGCCCAAACTGCAAATCGGGTGCCGCGCGCGCTGCCGCCCTCGCCGGCACCCGACTCGGGATGCGCGCCGAGCTTCTCATATATGCGCTCGTGATTGCCCTCGCCATACAAGTGCAGATCGAAGTCGCTGATCGCCTGATCGGTCAATTCGATTGCACCTCATATCACCGGCTTGACGGCCCAAATTCGGTCCGCGTACTCGCGGATACTGCGATCGCTCGAAAAGTAGCCCATGTTCAGGCAATTGATCACGGCTTTGCGAGTCCATTGATCAGGCTCGGCGTACAGTGCATCCACTTGATCCTGCGCTTTCACGTAAGCGGCAAAATCCGCGAGCACCAGATACGGCTCGCCATCGCTCTGCAACCGCTCGATGACCGGTTTGGCATCATCCGGGCGGCGCGGCGAGAAAAATCCCGACCTGATCAGATCCAAGGTGCGCTTGAGTTCCGGATTGGCCTCGATCTCGCGGCCGGGCCGGTAACCGCCGGCGCGCGTCGCCTCGGCCTGATCCGCCGTGAGCCCGAAAATGAACATGTTTTCGGCGCCCACATGATCGCGAATCTCGATATTGGCGCCATCCAGAGTGCCTATGGTGAGAGCTCCATTCAGTGCGAGTTTCATATTACCCGTTCCGGAAGCCTCCATTCCGGCTGTCGATATTTGCTGCGACAAGTCCGCCGCAGGCATGATTTTTTGCGCCAGCGATACATCGTAATCCGGCAGAAACGCCACGCGCAGCTTGTCGCGCACGGATGCGTCCGAATCGATGGTACGCGCCACATTGTTGATGAGTCTGATGATTGCCTTGGCCATCGCATAGCCCGGCGCCGCCTTGCCGGCAAACAGCACGGTGCGCGGCACGATGGCGGCACTCGGATTCTCGAGTATTCGCTGGTAGCGCGTCACGACGTAGAGCAGATTCAGCAATTGGCGCTTGTATTCGTGGATTCTTTTGACCTGCACGTCGAATAGGGAATCGACGTCGATTTCCACGCCGGTACGCCGCATCACCTCATCGGCAAGCCTCTGTTTATTGGTGCGCTTGATGCCGCGGAACTGGCGGTGAAACTCCGCATCGTCGGCTAAACCGGGCAGACGCGCGAGCTCTTCCAGGTCGTTCTCCCAAGCTCTTCCCAAGTGCTGCGTCAGCAGGGCCGCAAGGCCGGGATTCGATTGTTTGAGCCAACGGCGCACCGCGATTCCGTTGGTCACGTTGACGAATCGTTCGGGATACATCTGCGCAAATTCGCGAAATACATGCTTGCGCATGAGACTGGAGTGCAGCTGCGCCACGCCGTTGACTCGATGGCTGCCTATGATGGCAAGATGCGTCATGCGCACCCGGCGGTCGGCTTGATCATCGATGATCGAGACGGCGCGGCGCCGCTCTTGATCGTTGGGGTACAGCGCCGCGACTTCCTGCAGAAAATCGCGATTGATCACATAGATGATTTCCAGGTGCCGCGGCAGCAGGCGTTCGAACATCGACACCGGCCACGATTCGAGCGCTTCGGGCAACAAAGTATGATTGGTGTACGAAAACACGCCGGTCGTGATGCGCCAGCTTTCTGCCCATGACAATCCGTGCTCATCGATGAGCAGCCGCATCAGCTCGGCGATCGCCACGGCCGGGTGAGTGTCGTTCAATTGGATCGCGACCGCGTCGGGCATTGATGCCAGCGATCGGCCTTCGCTCAAATGGGTCACCAAAATGTCCTGCAGGCTGGCGCTGACGAAAAAATACTGCTGCTTGAGCCGGAGTTCCTTGCCCTGCGGAGTGGAATCGTCGGGATACAATACGCGCGACAAGTTCTTCGCTTCCACCTGGTCGAAGACGGCTGCGGAATAATCGCCGGCGTTGAATGAATCGATTTGAAAAGGAGTGATTGCCCGGCCGGACCAGAGCCGCAGGTGATTGACGGTGGGGCCGCCGTTGCCGGGAATCAGTTGATCGAAACCGATGGCATAAATGTCCTTTGTCTCGACCCAACGATGTGCCTCGCTCGCAGGCGCGTTCTCCGCGGCCTCGCTGCGACCGCCGAACCGTACCGTATAGCGCACATCGCCGCGCGGCGTTTCCCACACATTGCGCAGGCGCAACCAGCTGCTGGCCACTTCGCGCTGGCCGCCGTCGGCACCGATGACTTGGGTGAATATGCCGTAGTCGTAGCGGATACCGTAGCCGACGGCCGGATAGTGCAGGGTTGCCAACGAATCCAAGTAACATGCCGCGAGGCGGCCCAAACCGCCATTGCCCAATCCCGGGTCGACTTCCTGGGCTGCGATATCCTCCAACTCGTGACCCATGGCGCGCAAGGCGGCACGCGCCTCGTGTACCAAGTCGCCTTCCAAACTGGACAACGCGTTCAGCAGCGAACGGCCCAGCAGATATTCGACCGAGAAGTAGCAAACCCGCTTCACATGCGCGTTCGACACGCGTCGTTGGGTAGCAAGCCAGCGCAAGGTGAGCTCTTCGCGTACGGCGAGCGACAGGGCATCGTAAATATCGCGCGGCGTGGCCGTGTCCGGGTTCTTGCCGAGAGTTCTGGTGAGGCGGTCCAATAGCGCCGCTTGCAGCGTTCCGGGCTGCAAGGCCACGTTTCGGCGCGTCACGAACTGGGTATCAAGCGAACTCATATGGCCGGTTATTATATAGTGTTGTCATCCAGGCTAAGGCGGGGCCTCAAAATGCGGCACTCCAGTTGACCGGTTCCTCGTTGGCAGTAGGCATTGACGTCGGCGGTTCGTCCATCAAGTGCGCGTTGATCGATCTCGCCACCGGCGCATTCGCCGGCGAGCGTTTCAGCGCAGCGACGCCGGCGCAAGACTCGACCGAAGTGCTGCTCGCCGCACTGACCTCGGTGGCCGCCAATGTGCCGGGCGATCACGCCGTGGGCCTGGCATTTCCCGGCGTCATGCGCAGCGGCGTCGTGCTCACCGCCGCCAATCTCAACAAGGCGTGGATCGGTCAACCGCTGGCCGAACTTGCAGGCAATCGTCTGCGGCGGCCCGTGATCGCCATCAACGACGCGGATGCCGCGGGACTTGCGGAGCTGCGCTACGGCGCTGCGCGCGATGTTTCCGGCACCGTGTTGGTTCTGACGCTGGGCACCGGGATCGGCAGTGCGTTGTTCATCAACGGCGAACTGGTGCCGAATACCGAGCTGGGCCATTTGCAGGTGGCGGGACGCGAAGCCGAAAAACGCGCTTCGGGACGCGCCAAAACGGCGGCTGGATTGAGCTGGGATGCTTGGGCTGCCGAGTTGAATTCAGTGCTGAATGAACTGCATGCTTTGCTGTGGCCGGACCTCATTGTTCTGTGCGGAGGCATTACCGAAGAGCCCGAGAAATTCATGGATAAATTGCACTGCGAGGCGCGGCTATGCGTCGGTGCGTTGCGCGCGGAAGCCGGTATCGTCGGCGCGGCTTTGGCCACGACCGTGGTTTCCCTGAATCGAACTTGATCAGAGCAATCCTCGTGGCCGCGGCAGCGCTGAGCCTCGGCGCATGCGCGACGACCTCGCACAAAATCTCGCCGCCGCCTGAAACGCCGGCCGCGCCGATTTCGCCTGCTGCGCAAATCCCCGCCCCCGATCCCCGCACATTGATGGTCGACGCCGCGATGTCCATGCTCGGCCAGCCATATCGCTTCGGCGGCGCGGAACCGGGCGGCTTCGACTGCAGCGGTTTGGTCTTCTATGCGGCGGCGGCCGCGGGCATTCGTGTGCCGCGCACCACCGCGGAGCAGCTGAAATTCGGCGCCGTTGTTTCGCGCGGACATCTGCAAGCCGGCGATCTCATATTCATGCACCTGGCGCACAAAGAATTGCACGTGGCCATCGCGCTCGACAATCAGCGCTTCGTGCACGCGCCCTCCAGAGGCGGCTACGTACGCATCGACGCGCTCTACGCGTCGCCGTACTCGAAAGCGTTCATCGGCGCGCGCCGCGTCATCCCATGAGCCGCGGGTGCGATATGATTCGACCCCCCACATCAAGGATGCGGATATGAAGCTTTATTATTCTTCGGGCGCCTGCTCCCTATCGCCGCACATCGTATTGCTCGAAGCGGGGCTGCCGTACACCCTGGTAAAGACCGACCTGAAAACCAAGAAAACCGACAGTGGCGCCGACTACCTGACCATCAATTCGAAGGGCGCGGTCCCGGCGCTGCAGCTTGATGATGGCCGGGTGCTCACCGAAGGGCCGGCAATCGTGCAATACCTTGCTGATCTGAAGCCGGAATCCGGATTGGCGCCGCGCGCCGGCACGTTCGAGCGCTACCAACTGATGGAAATACTGAACTACATCACCTCCGAGGTTCACAAGGGATTCTCGCCGCTGTTCAATCCCGAGAGCTCCGCCGAGATGAAAGAGGCGGCCGTGAACGCGTTAACCAAGAAATTCGACTGGCTGGCGGGTTTTCTCGACAAGAAAAACTTCCTGCTGGGAAATACCTTCACGGTTGCCGACGCCTATCTCTTCACGGTTTTGAAGTGGACCCGCATCGTGAAGATCGATCTTGCCAAATGGCCGGCGCTTGCCGCCTACCAGGCGCGCGTCGCGCAACGGCCAAAGGTCCAGGCGGCGCTCAAAGAGGAGGGACTTTTGAAATAACGGGCTTCGACTAGCGCGCTTGCCACTGCCGAAATTCGGCCGCGCGCCTGTCCTAAAGCGCGGCCTCCGCAGCCTCCAGCGACTCGGCGGAGGCTGCGGCAAATTGCAGCGACGCAAGCCTTGCATACAGCGGACTGTGCACCAGTAATTCGGCATGGGTGCCGACCGCGATTTTTCGCCCGTGGTCCATGACCACGATTCGGTCGGCTTTCAGAACGGTCGCGAGCCGATGGGCGATGATGATGGTCGTGCGGCCGCGCATGAGTTTTTCGAGCGCCTCTTGGACCAGCCGTTCGGATTCCGCGTCCAATGAACTGGTGGCCTCATCGAGCAGGAGAATCGGGGGATTCTTGAGGATGGCCCGGGCCAATGCGATGCGCTGGCGCTGCCCGCCCGATAAGCGCGTGCCGCGCTCGCCGAGGAATGTGTCGTACCCTTGAGGCAGTTTGCGCAGGAATTCGTCCGCGGCGGCGGCAACCGCGGCTGCTTCGATCTCGGCGTCGCTGGCCGTCGGGCGGCCGTAGCGGATATTCTCGCGCGCGCTGGCGCCGAACAGCACCGTCTCCTGCGGCACCAGACCGATCTGGGCACGGAGGTCCTCGGGCCGCAAGTCCGCGAGCCGCCGATCGTCGATCAGCACCCGGCCGGAATCAGGATCGTAGAAGCGCAGCAACAGCTGGAAGGTGGTGCTCTTGCCCGCGCCCGATGGCCCGACGAAGGCGATGGTTTCGCCCGGCGTCACCTCCAGGCTGAAGTTCGCGAGCGCGGATTGCAGCGGCCGCGATGGATAATGAAAGGTGACATTGTCGAAGCGGATCGCGCCGCTCACGCGTTGCGGCAGTTCGACGGGCCGCTCCGGCGCGCGGATCACGGGCCGTGCCTGAAGCAGCTCGGTCAAACGCTCCATGGCGCCGGCGGCGCGCTGAATTTCGCCCCACATCTCGGTGAGCGCAGCGGCCGAACTGCCGACGATCGCCGCATACACGATAAATTGCGCCAGCTGCCCGCCCGACATGGTGCCGCCGACGAGTTGGCGCGCGCCCAGCCACAGCACGAATACAATACCGCCGAATACCAGCATGATGCCCACCGCGGTCAGCACCGCACGCACCTTGGTGCGGCGTATCGCAGTCCGGAAGCTGTCCTCCACCGCCTTGCCGTAGCGCTGGCTTTGCAGCTCTTCCAGGGTAAAAGCCTGCACCGTCTGGATGGCGTTCAAGGTCTCCCCCGCGAGGCCGCTGGTATCGGCGATGCGGTCCTGCGACGCCCGCGACAAGCCGCGAACCCGCCGTCCCGTCACGATCAGCGGCACCACCACCACCGGCATCAACACCAGGATCACGCTCATGAGCTTGGCGCTGGTCAGTCCCATCAGCACCAGCGCGCCTAAGAGATTCAAGGTCGAGCGCAGCACAATGGACAAATTGACTCCGGCGATGGCCTGCACCAGCGTGGTATCGGTCGTCAGGCGTGAGAGCACTTCACCGACGCGGGTGGTCTCGTAGAACAGGGGATCCATGCGCACCACGCGCCGGTAGATCGCAACCCGCAAATCCGCCACCACGCGCTCGCCCACCCAGGTCACGAGATAAAATCGCAGCGCCGCGAATAGTCCGAAGACCACGGCCGCTGCCAACAAGCCGATGAAATACAGATTGACGGTGCCGGCGTCCTTTTTGGTGATGCCATGATCGATGAGCTGGCTCAAGGCCACGGGCAACGCCAGCATGGCGGCGCTCGCAATCAGCAAAGCGCAGACGGCAGCCGCCATCATCCCGCGGTAGGGGCGCAGAAACGGCAGCAGCGCCCTTAAGGGATTCAGCGACTTGCGCTTGGGGCGATCGGCTGGGCTATTCATCCCGCCATGATCCCACAACTTTATCGAGATCGGTGTTGCCGGCGGCTGGATGCTTCGTTGCGCGCCAGCAACGCAATGTTTTTGATTTGGCCTTTCAACCCATCAGCGGATATGTTGCAATGAGTCGGGGATTTGGCGCAAAACGGAACCATATCGCTTCGCCGCACAAGGGATTCATCCTATGTTGAAACTCCAATCTCGTCCCCCGTTGCGAAAGGACCACGCTCAACATAGCGGCGCTCGTGCAGTTTTCTGCGCTTTGGCGGCCGTCTCGGCGGCGGTTGCCCATGCGGATACGGCGACCGAGGAGGCCGGCGGACCACTGCAGGAAATCACGGTAACGGCGACCCGCCACGAAGAAAGCCTCAGCAAGGTTCCCATCAGCGTCACTGCACTGACCCAGGAATCCATGGACATTCGCGGTATCAAGGATTTCCAGGACATCGTGCACTTCACGCCGGGGGTCACCATCGACAACTCGGGCACCAACAACATCGCCATCCGCGGCATAGCCTCGAGCGGCGGCGCAGGCACCACCGGCCTCTACATAGACGACACGCCCATTCAGATCCGCGCCACGGCATTCAACCCCGACGATGCCCTGCCGAAGACCTTTGATATCGATCGCGTCGAGGTGCTGCGCGGCCCGCAGGGCACGCTGTTCGGCTCAGGCTCGGAAGGCGGCACCGTTCGCTACATCACCACCCAGCCCAGTCTGACCACCAACAGCTTTTACGGCCGTGAAGAGGTGTCGTATACGCAGAGCGGCTCCATCAATTACGAAGGCGGCATCGCCGCGGGCGGCCCGTTGATCGAGGACAAGCTGGGCGCGCGCCTGACGGTTTGGTACCGCCGCGACGGCGGCTACATAAACAACATCAATCCGGTGACGCTGCAAACCACGCAGTCAAACGCCAATCACGATGAAACCGTGCTGTATCGCCTGGCATTCATTTGGGCGCCAATGGATCAATTGACGGTAACGCCGAGCATTTATTATCAAGACCGGTATCGAAATAATGTCGAGGACTACTGGCCGCTGTATTCGAATCCAAACAACAACCAGTTCGTCAGCGGAGATCCGAGTCTGCGCTCGGACCCGGATCGCTTCTACCTGGCCTCCGTCAAGATGGAAGGGAATCTGGGTTTCGCCAAGCTCATCTCGAATACCTCGTACTATCACCGCGATGAAACCACCGGTTACGAAGGCACGTTGTACAACCTCGGCTTCTACCAAAGGGGGGTGTTTCTAGACCCCGTTACTTTTGCGCCCATTTCCGTGCCGTATCCCTTGCTGGATGGCGCGGGTCTGCATCTGCCGACCGGGGCTCTCGATTACCGTTCGCCGAACACGATCGACAACAACCAGCAGAACATCACGCAGGAGCTTCGGCTGCAATCCACCAATACCGATGCGAAACTATTCTGGACGGCAGGCGCTTTCTTCAGCGAAAACCGGCAGTGGTATCTTGAGCAAATCCACGATCCGCTTTTGAACGAATTGTCGCTGGCGGCAACCGGACTGCCCTACTCATCCTGGTTCGTGGACCCGAGTACCGGCCTGTCGGTTCCTGAGGTCGCCGCCTACCCCAATGATTCTTATTTCTTGCACACCAAGGCGGTGGACAAGCAATACGCCCTGTTCGCGGAGGGCACCTATGCCTTTACCGATCAGTACAAGCTCACTCTGGGCGCGCGCTATTCATGGACGAAGTTCACGAACAACTCCTATACCGGAGGCCCGCAACTATTCCTGCCGCCGGAGACGGTCGATGTCGGCCAGAAGGAGAATTCATTCACTCCCAAAGTGAGCTTCTCGTATCAGTACGATCCACGAAATCTCTACTACGCCACCTACGCCAAAGGCTTTCGCCCGGGCGGCGCCAACAATCCGGTTCCCCAAGCGGCGTGTGCACTGGACTTTGCCGCCTTCGGCATTACCCAGTCGCCCGCCACGTTCAACTCCGATACGGTCGACAGCTACGAACTGGGAGCCAAGAACAACTTCAACAACCGCGTGAAAATCGCCAGCAGCATCTACTATATTCGTTGGAACAACATTCAGCAGACCGTCGTTCCGCCGATTTGCCAGATCTCCTTCATCGACAATTTGGGCACCGCGGTGGCCAAGGGCGGCGACATTCAGGCCGAAATTGCGGTGACCGATAGTTTCACCGCCGAAATCGCCACCGGCTATACCAGCGCGCGCTACACCAAGAACTCGGTGCTGAGTGCCACCCAGACGACGCCCATCGTTTCGTCGGGAGATGCCATCGTCGGCAACAGCGGCCAGCCGCCGGGCCAGCCCGGAGCGCCTTTCACCGCCACCATAGGACTCGAATACAAGTTCATGCTGTTCAATCGCCAGTCCTTCATTCGCGTCGACGATGAATACCAAAGCCGCAATACCTGGTTGTCGCCCTCGCAAGATCCCTCGAGCCAGCAATTCGATCCGGCGGACTACACGCTGCCGGCGACGAACCTTGCATCGATGCGCGCCGGCATGAATTTCGGCGATTGGCAAGCCGCCGCGTTCGTCGATAATCTCGCCGACTCGCACACGGTCACGGCCTATAACTGGACCATTAATCCGAACCCAACAGGCGGTCCCCAGACCATCAGTCGTCTGGAGCGGGACTATACGTTCAGGCCGCGCACCATCGGACTGACGATCACCTACCGTCACTGAAATTCGGGATCTGCGGCTCGGGATTGTTTAACGCTTGCTTGAGATGCTCCGAAGCGCGCGCCCATGCGCTGTTGAAGAACATCGTAGCCGAGTGCAAGTGCCGTACCGTGGAATAGTTGACTGAACATTGCACGGCGGCCACGAAGTCGCGCCACTGGCGCTGATTGGAAAACCTGCTTTTCATCTCTTAGTTAACCTGATAGCCCCGAGCCTGCAAACACGCCGACATGGCGCGGTTGTAGTTGCTGCGGTTCACATCCGAATTTCCCGGGGCTCCGCCGCCGGGCTGCGTGGGGTCGAATCCGGTTTGACCCTTTGCCCAATTGTGGCATTCATACTGATCCGCTGCCTGCTGCTCCTTGCTCTGGCCATTCTTGGGATAAATGATCAAATCCATTTGCGCGCTGTTGGGGGGAGCTGTGGGCGCATCCGCATTGTCCGGCGGATCGACCACGGCGTAGCCGTTCTGGTCGGGTTGCCAGGAGTAGTAAACGTTGTCTGCATAGTAATAAGGAACTCCGCCGATCCACACCGTCGAGTAGAAAGGCGGCAGCGTCCCAATGACCAGCCCCACCGGGGGGGTCACCACCACGAATCCCGGACCGCGGGGCGCATACCAGATACCGCCGCTGAAGTAATAGGGCGCTCCGCGGTGGTAGTACGGGCGGTACTCCGGCGGCAGTGCCGGTCTTACCGTCCCGACCGGCGGGTAATAGCGGCCATGGTTGTAGCGGGCGTCCAGTGCTTGTCCGTGCGCGTCATACGCCGGCGCCTGCGCATGCCCGTAAACCGGCGCGGGCCGATTAACAGGCCCTGGCCCCTTGGATTGAGGGTGCTCTGATTGTCCGTGTTCATCAGCGGCCGCGGCCTGCATCAGTGTGCCGAACAGCAGCATCGACAAGGACAGAAGTGCAATTTTTCCCATACCTTTAGGTGACCGTATAGCCGCGGCCTGATAGACAGGCGCCGATGGCGCGTCGATAGGCATCGGCTTGCGCGCGCCCCTCGGCCGCGCTTTGATAGATCTGCTGCTGCGTCATCTGCGCCTGCTTCTGTGCGTTCGCCTCGGCGGCAGAACCCACGATTGCCCCGGTCGCACCCCCGACCAAGGCGCCCGCCCCGGAGTGCCAGGGGCCGGCGATGATTGAACCAATAATCGCGCCGGCCACGGCGCCGCCCACGGCTCCCGAACCGGGAGGAGGACCTGAGGGCTGCACGATCACCTGTTGATAAGCACCCTGGCGGCTGGGGTCGACACCCGTCTGCTGAACCGCCCAAGTGTGGCATTCGTAACGATCGCGCTCAGTCTGTTCAGGGCTCTGCCCGTGGGCGGGATAGACGAATACTCGCATCGGCGGCGGGGCAGGTACGCTGACGACGCGCGGGGGCGGCGTTACACAGGCCGACAACAGCAGCATGACCGCCATCGGGACAGCGCAGTACTTCCCTGCTCTTGAAAGGCGAGGAAAATTTACAAATTTCATACGTTAAACCCTCTGGCGCCCTTACGGATCAACGTAAAAGGTCGTCCTCAGTTGACAGCGATCGAGTGGCGGAGTTCGTTTATTAACGGCGCGGCGGCCGTTGGCCTGAGGGCCCGAGGCTCGCAGCACAGTTATTTCGTGGACTCGGCTGTTATTTCTTGGGCTTACGGAATTTTAATATGAACTGATCGGTCTTCCCGCGAATACCCGCGTCGAATACCTTCCCGGTGCGGGGATCGGCGGGATTGGCCAACACATCGCTGCTGGCGACGAACTCGAATCCGGCCGCCATGACTTCCGTTTTAACCGTCTCCACGTCGATCCTATGCAAGGTGTTGGTATCCCTTGCCCCTGAGCCCGCTTCTGCCGAATGGTCGACGACCAAGAAATAGCCGCCGGGCTTCAGCGAATCAAACACGGACTTGTTGAAGGCCGCGATGTTCAGCGTGGGAATATTGTGCAGGTCATGATAGTTCTGCGCCGTGAACACCAGATCGAGGGGCACCGGCGTTGCGATCTTGCCCTGAGACAGTTCAACGACGCTGATATTGGGGTAATTGGGATCCGCGGCAAGCGCCTTGATGGCTGCCGAACGATCCGGTGCATCCGGCGGCGCATTGGCCGGACGCGGCGGCACCAATGCATAGACATGACCCGTCGGACCGACCGTTTTACTGAAGATGCGCGTGAAGTAGCCGCCGCCAGGTACTAGCTCGCCGATTTGTTCGCCCGGGTGGACTCCCGCGAACACCAAGGTCTCCGTCGGTTTGCGATTGACGTCGCGCTGTGTATCTGCCGCCGGCCGGTTGCTGTCGGCGACGGCCGCGGTGATAAAGGCCGGCGTGCTCGGCGAGCTTGGTGCGTGCGTGCACGCGGCGGAAAGCGAGAACGCGGCCAGTAACGACAGCGCGGGAATCAGTGGGTAGCGATTCATAGAACACTCCGTTGAATTGTCAGCCAGCGAAAGATCCAGGAGCCTGTCTGAGTATTCCCCGCAGTTTAGCATTGCGCGGCATCCCAAAGGATCGCCGCTTGAGCGCCGCATGATGCGCCGGCGTATCATGTTTCGCTTAACTCGCACAGGTGATTGCGCATGAGTTTGAGTGTTTTCGATATATTCAAGATCGGCATCGGACCGTCCAGTTCGCACACCATGGGACCGATGAACGCCGCGCGCGGCTTCGTAGAGCTGCTCGCGGCTCGCGATTTGCTGACACGCACCGCGCAGGTTTCCGCGCAACTGTATGGCTCCCTGGCGCTGACCGGCCGCGGGCACTGCACCGATCGCGCGATTTTATTGGGACTCGAGGGCATGAGCCCGGACACGATCGATTCGGCGGCGATCGAACCCGCGCTGCAGCGGATTCGCACCGCGAAACGCATTCGCTTGCTGGGCAGGCATGAAATCGATTTCGACGAACCCTTGAATCTTCTGTTTCACACCGATCAAGTATTGCCCGGTCATTCCAACGGTATGCGCTTCACCGCGCATGATGCGGCGTTGCAGGTCTTGGCGCGGGAGGAGTATTACAGCATCGGCGGCGGATTTGTGGTGCGCGCCGGCGCGGAAACCAGTGCCGGCGCGGTTCGACTCGAGCCGCCATACCGGTTCGATTCCGGCGCCCAGCTGCTCGATCATGGCAGGGCTCAGGGCTTGGAGATCCACGAAATCATGCTCGCCCGCGAGCGCACGTGGCGCAGCGAGACTGAAGTGCGCGCAGGTCTCATGCGCATTTGGCAGGTCATGCAGGATTGCGTGCGCCGGGGCTTCGATGCCCAAGGCTTGCTGCCGGGCGTGTTGCGGGTCAGGCGGCGGGCGCCAAAACTGTATCGCCAGCTCATGAGCGGCGACCCCTTGAGCCCCATGCACGCGCTCGATTGGGTCAACGCCTACGCCCTCGCCGTCAACGAGGAGAACGCCGCGGGCGGGCAGGTGGTGACGGCGCCCACCAACGGCGCTGCCGGCATCGTGCCGGCCGTGCTGCACTATTACCGCCGCTTCGAAGCCGGCGCCGACGATGACGGAGTCGCGCGTTTCTTACTCGCCGCCGGCGCCATCGGCATGCTGTACAAGGAGAATGCGTCCATTTCCGGCGCGGAGATGGGATGCCAGGGCGAGGTTGGCGTCGCATGCTCCATGGCCGCCGCCGGCCTGGTGTCGGCGCTCAACGGCAGCAACGAACAAATGGAAAACGCGGCCGAGATCGGCATGGAACACAATCTGGGGCTGACCTGCGATCCGGTCGCAGGATTGGTGCAAATTCCCTGCATAGAACGCAATGCCATGGGGTCGGTGAAGGCGATCAATGCGGCACGCCTGGCGCTGCGCGGCGACGGTTCGCACAAGGTTTCGCTGGACCAAGTCATCACGACCATGCGTCAAACGGGGCGCGACATGTCGACAATCTACAAGGAGACCTCGCAAGGCGGACTCGCCGTCAACGTTCCGGAGTGCTGAAGCGCGGCAGTGCTGAAGCCTGGGCGCGCTAACCCGTGGCCTGCAAGCCCTGCGCAATGCCGCTGATCGTGGCCCGCAACGCAACGAATAATGCCTGGTCCTGGCGCGAGGTCGCCCGCCAGCGCTGCAGCAGATCCACCTGCATGAGGTGCATCGGATCGACATAGGGGTTGCGCAGCTTGATCGATCGTTGCAGCGTCGGATCGCTGTCGAGCAAACGAGCGGAACCGCGCAGGTGCAGCACATGGCGGACGGTCAACGCGTATTCCTTGCGGATGCGTTCGGCTTGAACTTGACGCCCATCGCCCGCCAGCGCGTCGTAATTGCTGGCAATCTCCAAATCCGTTCGCGCCAGCATTGCCTCCACATCGTCGAGCAAGTGGCCGAAGAATGGCCAGTGCGCAACCATACGGCCGATGACCTCCTCGCCGTGCAGATCCAGGGCCGCCTGCAGACCGCTGCCGAAGCCGAACCAACCCGGCAGCATATGGCGGCTCTGCGTCCAGGCAAATACCCAGGGAATCGCCCGCAGCGCCTCCACTCCGGCAAGGCCGTCCCGAGTCGCCGGGCGCGCGGCGATATGCATGCGCTCGATGACGTCCAGCGGCGTCGCCGCCCGAAAATACTCGAGAAATTGCCCGCCGCCGAACACCAGATCTCGATAAGCCTCGAGGCTGTGAGCGGCGATGGATTGCATGGCCGCGGTTTGGTCCGGCGGGATCGGCGGCGCCGCCCCGGCATGCGCGGTCGCCAAGGCCACCGATGCGAATGTGCGCTCCAGCGTGCGCATCGCGATCGGACGCAGGCCATAACTGTGATTGACGACTTCGCCTTGTTCGGTCAGGCGCAGGACGCCGCGGATGGCGCCGCTCGGCACCGACTCGACCAGGTACTCGGTGCGCCCGCCGCCGCGAGCCGGGGTGCCGCCGCGCCCGTGAAAAATCAACAGCCTGATTCCCGCGCCGCGCGCCGCCTCGAGCAGCTGAGTTTGCGCCAGCTGCAAAGCCCAGCGCGAGGCGGCGATGCCGCCCTGCTTGTTGGTGTCGGAATATCCAATGACCACGATTTGCCGATTGGCCCGCGACTCAAGATGCCGGCGATACGCAGGTTCGGCGTGCAGTGCGCGCAAAAAATCCCCGGCCGTTTCCAGCGTGTCGATGGACTCGAGCAGCGGCGCCACGTCGAGCGGAGACTCGCCGCTGCGCTTATCGGTGATGTCGGCCCATCTGGCCAGCAACAATACCGCGAGAATGTCCTCGGGGCCCCGCGCACCGCTCACGATGTACTCGCCGATGGCGCGGCCCCCGAATTTATGGCGTGCCTGGGCGATGGCCTGGAACACCCAAAGACTGCGCCGGCCGAACGCATCGAAAGCGGAGGTGGGACCCTGATCGCGGGCCAGAAGTTCCCGCAGCTGCCGCAGCCGTTCCCCCGCCGGCAGCTCTGGCCATCCGCCCAAGCCCAAGCCTTGTGCGATGACCTCGTCGTGAACGTGGCGGTGCTGAATGACATCCAGCGTCGCAAGATGAAATCCGAACGTACGTACTCGCCGCAACAAGCGGCGCACCAGGAAATATCCGGCGTGGCGTCCGCGATTCTCGAGCAGGCTGTCGGCGGCCAGCGCGATGTCGGACAGCAATTCATCCGGATTCAGATATGCATTGGGCCGGCCCTCGTAACTCGCCTTGAGTCGTTCGCTGATCTGACCGAAGAACACGCGGTACGGCATGCGATCATGACGGGCGGGCGACAGCGCCTGCGCCCCCGGCAGCACCGCGCCGTACGCAACAATGCGTGCGGCAAGCGGGACGCTGACCGCGACGCGATTCGCGCTCTGACTCAAGGATTCGGCGAGCTGCTCGCACTCGCTGAAATAGGTGGAAACGATCAACTGCTGATGCCGGCTCAGGGTTTCGCGAACGGTTTTGCCATGCACGTCCGCATTGCCGTCCATTTCGCCGCCCACCCAAGAACCGAAGCGCAGGATGTTCGGCACGTCGAGCTGCTGCACCGGAACTGCGTAGGCGTTTGCGAGCGCGGCCTCGATCTCTTCGTAGAACAGGGGCACGACGCGGTACAAAATGTCGATCAAGTAAAACAGCACATGTTCGCGTTCGTCGACAACCGTCAAACCTTCACGCGGATGCTCCTCGGTTTGCCAGATGCTGGTGATCTCCAAGCGTACCCGCGCCCACAGCGTATCGAGCTCCGCGCGGGTTGAAGCGGGGTTCTGGCGCTCCAGCAAGTCATGTGCAATGTGCTGCTGCTTGCGCAATATTGTGCGGCGGGTCGACTCGGTGGGGTGCGCCGTGAACACCGGCTCAATGCTCATCGTGCCGATCAGCTCCAGCGTCTGTTGCAGCGACAGCCCCTCGCGCTGCAGGCGTGCGATGCAGTCCGCAATTCCGCCCGGCTGCGAAGTACTCGCGTTGCTGAGATATTCGCGGCGCCTGCGCACCCGGTGCGCTTTTTCGGCCGTGTTCACCGCCATGAACCATAGCGAGAACGCACGCGTCAGATCGGTGGCGGCCGCAGGCGAGCGCCCTTTGGTGCGAATTTGCAATTCGGAGGCCTGTGGGGCTGCGCCCGCTTCGGCGAGGATGCCTGCTCGGCGCAGAATCGCCGCTTGGCGATCGCCTTCCACCAGCTTGAAGTATTCCTCTCCCCCTTGATCGCGAAGCGTCTCGCCGATCAAGTCGCCGAGCGCGTGCACGTCCTCGCGTAGCGCGGCGTCTTTGACCGGAAATTGAATGCTTTGGCGATACATAATGCTAGGCTCTCGAGAACAACCCGGAGAAATATTATGAGCTTGTTGGCGCAGATCGCTATATTTCTCGCCGCCGCGGTCATTGCAATACCGATTTTCCGCCGTTTCAATCTGGGATCGGTGCTCGGTTACCTCACGGCCGGCATCATCATCGGCCCCGCCAGCTTGGGATTGATCAGCCGCGTCGACACCACGCAGAATATCGCGCAGTTCGGCATCGTACTCCTGATGTTCGTTATCGGCCTCGAATTGCAGCCGTCGAGACTTTGGGTGCTGCGCAAGTCGATTTTCGTATTGGGCGCGGCGCAGGTCGCGGTGACGGCGGCGTGCATAGGGCTGTGCGCATATTTTATTTTTGCGCGCCCCGTGGGCCAAGCGCTGGTCATTGGCTTCGCCCTATCCATGTCATCCACGGCACTCGCTCTGCAATTGCTGGCCGAGCGCGGCCAGCTCAATACGCAGTTTGGCCGTTCCGCCTTCAGCATCCTATTGTTTCAGGATGTGTCGGTGTTGCCGGCACTGGCGCTGCTGCCCCTGCTCGGCATGGCCGCGGCCGCGTCCACGGGCTCCGGGTGGTTGGTGCTCAAACTCGTCGCCGTGCTTGCCACCCTGATCATCGGCGGGCGCTACGTGCTGAATCCGGTGCTGCGTATTGTCGCCGCGACGGGCGTGGCGGAGGCATTCACGGCGGCAGGTCTCTTGATCGTATTGGGAACCGCGCTGCTGGTGAGCCAAGTCGGCCTGTCGCTGTCGCTGGGTGCCTTCCTGGCCGGCGTGTTGCTCGCCGACAGCGAATTTCGTCACGAATTGGAGGCCGACATCGAGCCCTTCAAGGGCCTGTTGCTCGGGTTATTCTTTATTAGCGTCGGGATGTCGGCCAATCTGGAATTGGTTCGGGAAAAACCCGTCGCAATAATTGAATTGACTCTGGGGTTCATGGTGTTGAAGCTCGGCATTCTGTGGGGAATCGGCCGCTTGTCGGGACTCTCACCCGCGGCCAGCCGCGGCCTCGCCTTCAGCCTGCCCTCAGGAGGCGAATTCGCCTTCGTCTTGTTCGGACTTGCGGCCACCTTGGGGATAATGGACACCGAAACTGCCCAGCTGCTGGTCCTGGTGGTGACCGCCTCGATGATCTTGAGTCCGGTGCTGCTGGCGCTCTACGATGCGCTGTTCAAGGCCACCGAGCCCGTCAGCCGCCCTTTCGATACACCGGTCGAACTGTATCCAAAAGTCATCATCGCAGGCTTCGGCCGCTTCGGACAAATCGTCGGCCGTATCCTGGTGGCGAAGAAAATCGCCTTCACGGCGCTCGAAATCAATCAAACGCAGGTGGACTTTTTACGGCGTTTCGGCAACCAGATTTATTATGGGGACGCTTCAAGATTGGAATTGCTGCGGGCCGCCCATGCCGAGAATGCCGAGGTTCTCGTGCTCGCCATCGATGACGTCGAGGCCTCCGTGAAAACCGCGGAGTTGATCCGCAAGCATTTCCCGAACTTGAAAATTTTCGCCCGGGCGCGCAATCGCCAGCACGCATTTCGATTGATGGATTTGGCCGTGCGCTACACGATCCGCGAGACTTTGGTTTCAAGCCTGGAAATGACGGTACAGGTGCTCGAAACGCTCGGCCTGTCGAAATCGAAGGCATTGGAAACCGTGCACCAATTCCGCGTGCACGACGAGGCGACCATGGCCAAACAGCAAGCCGTCAAGGACGATGAAAACAAGTTTATGGAAACCACCCGCGAGTCGGCGGAGCAACTATTCCATCTCTTCGAGACCGATCTGGATCAGCCGCCGCAGGCCGGTCCGCAGCACGCCGTAGCCAATACCTAGTGCGGATTCAGCAATACGGTCGTGTCGAAACTCTCAAACCCGGTCAGAACCCGGCGGTAGGCGGTTTGCATGATGCGCTGCGTGGTCTTGTCGGCCCGCGCCCCTAACAGCATGCGGATCACGACGTCATCTTGCGGGCGCGAGGCATCTTCACCCAGCAGCTGGTACATGAAGCGCGCCAGTCGTTGGTTCATTTCGTTGGCGAATTTGAAGCGCTGCGCGTCATGGCCGTTTCCCGCGCCGACTTTGGCTTCTTCGGAAATCTCGCAAATCAGGCGCGCGATGAATCGAGCCTTGTCGAGCAATCCAAGGTCGCTGAAGAATTCGATTTCGGATTGAATGTTCATCCGGCGGGGAAGAAGTCAATGGGTTTGGTGGCGGTCAGAGCGGCAACATCCTTCGCCTCGAATTTGAACAGGCGGATGCGCGCCAGCAGTTTGGTTTCAAATTCAGGGGCATTGAGTTCCGTCGAAATGATGCGCGCCGCGGTAATGTCGCCGGACGGTGCAATGGTCAGCTCGATGACAACCTTGCCTTGCAGCGCCGGGTTATCGCGCAGAGCGCGTGCGTACATCGCGTCGATGGCGCCCTTGTTCTTGGTGAACACCAAAGCGATCTCATCCGCGCTGCGCGAGGGCTTGCCGCTGCCGCCTCCACGCGTGGCGGCCTGCCCTCCCGCGCCGAGGTTCGGATCCTTCACCTGCGTGGTGTAGATGCCGCGCAGCGAGCCCGATCCGGCGGCAAGTCCGCTGCTGGTCGGCGCGCTGATGCCGCCGCTGGTGCCGCCGGCCTTGGAGGTGATGATGGAGCGCTGCACCATGCTGACGTCCCCCGGGTCGGTGGTCTTCGCCTGATTTTTGGCGAATTTATCCAGATCGATTTGATCGCGCAGCGCCGCCAGGTCATCCAGGTTCGCCAGCAAACCGCTTTTTGAGGCCTTGATGCGTGGATCCACAGGCACCGGGGGCGTCGGCACCTTGCTCGGCACCTTCTCGACCGGCTTCTCCGGTTTCGGCGGCGGCGGTGGCGGTGGCGGAGGCGGCGGCTGAATCACCAGCTGCACGACTCTTTCGGGCAGCGATTCGGTATTCGTGATGCGCTCGCTGCGCGGCAAAAAGGGCAGGATGACCGCGATGATCAGGAACGCAATGCCGAGATTGCGCAGAATGACGCGGAAGCGACGCTCGGTTTCCTCGGACGGCGACCACGGCAATTCATAGCGCCGGTAATACGGCACCAGTCCGGTGGGCGTGCGCATTGCTGCGGGATTTACGGCGGCCATTTAAGTCGCCGTCCGTTCGCGTTCGACCACGGCAAAGGACACCTTGCCATATTCGGCTTCGCTGCACGTCAACATGATTTTCTTCAGCACGCTGTAGGGCGTGGCCTTGTCGCCCATGATCGTGACTTCCCGCTTGGCGATGTCGACTTGTTGTGCGCCGCGCAAACTGCGGTCGTTTTGCGCCATCAATGCGTTTTTCAGCGGCGCGAAAAACGGCCCTTGATTGGCGACCACCTCTTGCAGCGTGCCTACTAATACTCCATCCACGAACACCGAGTCCTTGGTGACCATGACGACCACGGCAGCGCTCGGCTTGCGGTCGGAAATGGACTGCGGAATGGCGATGCTCTTGGTGTTCGGCAGAATGTCCACTTCCGCGGTATGCGCGAGCAGAAAAACCACCAGGATGGTCATCATGTCGATGAACGGCACCAGAGCGAAATGGCTGGCGCCATGCCGGCGCTGACGATGCCGTTTGATGCGATAGGACGTCATATCGGTGCATCCGCAATGGCTATGTCAGGGAACAGTTCCGCTTTGGAAAACGGCGCGACCGGAAGTTGATAGATGCGCACGGTGTCCATCACCTGCACCAGCGTGTCGTACTGCACGGCGGGACCGGGCAATATGGTGGCGTCGGTCATGTCGGGGAACTGCGATTTAATGCGCCGCATGAATTCCGACAGCCCGTCCAAATCATAGCCGGTTGCCGTGTTGGCAAGCACTTTGAGCGGGCCCGAATTGCGGTCATTGACCACCAGATCGTCCGGACGAATGATCACTTCGAGTTTCAAGCCCTTCGGCAAGTCAACAGGAGCGGAATTGCTGGCCGGGAGATTCAGCTGAAGGATATTCGTCTTGGAAAACACTGCGGTGAAAATCAAGAAAAACACCAGGATCACCATCATGTCGATCATCGGCACGATATTCAAATCATCGCGCCCCTGGTGATAGCGGGCGTGATTGCGTCGGACGAGGCGCGCGGCTTTTGACTTCATGAGAGGAGCACCAACTTATGAATCGACGCTGGTCTAGATATTGCCGCGGGCGGCCGCCGGGGCTCGTACCGACGGCCCGGCGGGCGCCGCCGGTTCATGGCCTTTGTCCGATTGGCGCTCGGTGATCGAATTCAAAAACTTCACCGACGCAATCTCCAGGCTGTCGATCAGCGAAGTGGTCTTGGACTCGAGAAACATGTGCGAAAGCAGCAGCGTGATCGCAACTCCCAAGCCCGAGGCGGTGTTGTTCATCGCCACCGAGATCGCGGCGGCCAGCAAGCTGGCCTTTTCGGCCGGATTGGCGGTCGCCACCGCGCTGAACGCGCTGATGAGGCCGATGATGGTACCGAGCAATCCGATCAACAAGCCGACGTTGGCCAGCGATGACAGATAGTGGGTGCGCTTTTCGATTCGCGGAATTACTTCGAGCAGACTCTCGTCCATGGCCTTTTCGATGTCGTCGCGGCGGCGGGCGCTCGCGACGCGGGCCACGCCGTAGTTCAGGATCGTGGCGATCGAGGCCTTCGAGTTGTGCGTGAGCCCCACCACCTGTTTGAAGTTTCCGGCGCTCAAAGCCGGCACAAGTGAATCCCACAGACTGCGATTACGAATGGTTTCGCGGGTCAGGTATACATATCGCTCGACGGCGATGGAAACGCCGACCACGAATATCAAAGCCAGCGGGTAGAGGAATACCCCGCCGTCCTTGAAGAAATTGACAACAGAATTCATGAAATTCATCTTGCGCGCTCCTAAATAGACTCGTTCCATCCGGACATAATATTCAACCAGATTCCGTAAAATCGGCTATGACTTACTTCTCACCCTGCGGTGACGGCCGTTGCTGCGCACCATTTTGGGACGCATCGGCTTCTACAGCTTTGTAATAGAGGACTTCGCGTTTAAACACGTCCCGATCGACCGGCGCCAGGATCTCATCGACCAGGCTATTCATTGGTTTACCGGCTAAATCGCCAATATCCGACCTCTTCCAAGGGACTATGTACATGACCTTCGGCTGCTCACGGTCGCCGGTCACCGTCGCGGTACCCAATTCCAGCCTATCGGTGCGATCAGCGGCCTTTTTTTGACCCGCTTCGGCTGCCGGCCGGCCGGCGCCCGCGCGCGATGTGTTGGCTCGCGGCTCACCGGCTTCGGACTGGGCGGTGGTCTTTGCTGTTTTCGAAGCAGGCGCCGGAGCCGCACTCGCCGCGGCCGGCAGCTGCCCCGAAGTCTCGGCTGCGGGAGCGGCGGCGGTTGCCGGGGGCGCAGCGGAGGGTGCGGGCTGCTGGGCGTGTGCGGCACCGATCGCCCAACACAGCGCCGTGAAACTCAAAATTTTGATGACCTTGTTCACGCCGGCTCCTTCTTGGCTGCGGGCGCCGGCGCGCCGACGCGCTTGCGCAGTTCCACCACCCAGCCGGCGACTTGTTTGTTTTCGCCGGCGATCTCGATGTAGCGTTCAAACTGATCGAGCGCCTTCTGCGGCTCGGCCAGATACAAATCGTAGAGCACGCCCAAGTTAAGATGGGCGGGAGCGTAGTTTGGTTCAGCGGCAATCGTACGCTGATAGGCGGATTCTGCTTCCGTAAATTTGCCGAGCTTGCGCAGGGTGATGCCGAGTTCATTGCCCGCAACCGGGTTATTGGGGCTGAGTTGGACCGCTGCCTTAAATGCGGCTTCGGCTTCGGAAAGACGCGCGTCGCGCATGTACAGCAGGCCCAGATTCAATTGTGGTCCGGCGAATTGCGGATAGCCGACGGACAACTCCTTGAACTCGAGTTCCGCATCGCTGTTGCGCCCTGCTTTCATGAGCTGCAGAGCCTGTTGGTACTGCTGTGCCGCGCGCGCCGGTATCGGCATGGCCTCTTCGGCGGGCGCGCTATTGAGGGCAACGCCCGGTGCTTGGGAAGCGGCCGCGCCAGTGATGTTAGCGGTGCCGGCGGCGTTACCTGCGCTGGGGCCACTTGTGCCGGCGGGGTTGCCTGCGCCGCTGCTGACGGGCTGGCTCGCCGCGGCCACGGGCGCAGCGGCGCGCGATGACTGAACCGGCGCACTGTGGCACGCGGCCAGCATCGTAAGCGCAGCCAAGCTAACGAATCGATTCGACCAGCTGTACACCGATTTCCACCTTGCCGTAGCGGCCTGGGTTGAGTTGCGCGAGCGCAGTAAAGCTTTTCTGCACCCATTCATCGTAGGTGCCGTCCTTGGCTCGCGCGACATTTACTTCATGTAGTTTGATGGCCTTCTCCTCGAACGGGAAAGCCTGCTCCTCCAGCAACACGTCGTATTGCTCCAATTCGTCCTTGTTGAGTTTTTTCGGCCGCTCCGAACTCATCAAATCCTTGCCCAACTGGCGATACAATTCCGCACTTTCGAAGGTTGCCGCGGTGGTGACTTCGGCGACCTGATAGTCGGCCGCTCCCTCATAAGCCTTGAGCGCAGCCTCCATCGCCTTGCGTTTCTCAGCAAGAGATTTCTTCAGCGGCACCACCAATTTGATGCTTTTAAACTCGTCGCGCACCGGGGCTGCGAAACCCAGGGTCGCCTTGGCCGCGAGGGCCCGGCTGCGGTCGGTGCGCGCCGCGCCCGCCGCGTGATCGGCGGCGATGATCTCCCTGAGCCAATAGTCGCGGCCGCTGAAATCGCCGGCCTTTGCGGCAATCGCGCTCAATTTGCTGCGCGCTTCCATGGCGGGATTCAAAGGCTGCGGGAAATGCTTCACGAAGGCTTCGAGCATCGCGCGGGACTTCGCCGAGTTGCCGGCCTTGTCGTAGAGATTCGCCGCTTGCAGCGTCGCCTCGCGTTGCACTTCCGGCGATTCTTGCGGCGACGCCGCAATTTGCTCGAATTCAAGGGCCGCCTGGCCGGGGTGATTGGATTCCAAATACGCCACGGCAAGATTGCGCGTGACATCCGTCTGCAGCGGGCTCTGCGGAAAGTTGCGGCGGAATCCCTCCAGCACGACGATGGCCCGGTCCCATTGTTTTTGGGTGATGAGAAGCGCCGCGGCATCGAAGTCGGCGCTCGCCCGGACTTTCGATGTGGGCGCCAAAGCCGCAACGCGCAGAAAATCCTCGACGGCGGCTGCGCCGTCGCCCGCCTTGCTCTTTTGCTCGCCCTGCTTGTAGATCGATGCGGCAAGCCGCTCCACGATGACCGGACGCTCCGGATCATTGGGCGCCATCAGGGCCTGCGCGTGCGTGTAGCCGGTCTCGGCCTTGTCGAATACGCCCTGATCGAAATTCGAATTGGCGATCACCGTCCATGCGATGCGTTGCTTGGCAGCATCGACCGCAGGCTGTTTCGCGAGCAGCGCCTCCGCCGCCGCGACCGCGCGCGGATAATCCTTTGCCGCGTACAAATCGGTGGCAGCGCGGGTCAACACTTGCGCGCTTTCGGGATGAGCGGGAAATGATTGCGCAAATTTCAACGAGCTGTCGATGGTTTTGCGGTGTAACGCCGCCTTGGGCTCGCCCGACAGCGTCTCTTCCTGCTTTCCGTACGCGACAATCGAAGCATAGCCGGCCGCCGCAGCTTTCTCATGATTGCCGTAGTGATAGGCGGTACTTTCGTATTCCTGGGCGGCGTCCAGATACTGCCGGCTCTCGAACAACGTGTCCGCCAGCAGATAGTTGGTGACCGCTGAACCCGGATCGTCCGGGAAGGATGTGAGGTAGCTGCGATACCATTTTGCGGCTTCTTGGTAATCCGCCACATCCTTGGTGCGCTGTGCCTGAGCGTGATAGTACTGCGCAACATCCCTGAGATTGGTCTTCAGTACCGCCACCACCTTTGGTTCGCTCTGCGGATCGCGGCCGCGCCAGTAGGCCGTACCGTAGCTGTAGTTCTGCACGAATTCCCTCTTGCCCTGCAGTACCAGCTGCGGGAAACCGCCCTTGGCGTATGCCTCGATCGCCTGCATCTCCAGCAGCGGCGCCTTTTCATTGTTGCGGTCTTGCACAACGAAGGCGCGGTAGCTGTCGGCAGCGTCCGTGTAGCGCTCCTTCTCCATGAACAGATCGCCCAATCGTGTGTACATAAGATAGGAGTACGGGCGCGGCTTGCGGTGTTTGACGAACTCCGCGATGGTCTTTGGACCGTCAAGGTAGGAGTACGTGATCGACATCACTCTGAAGGTATCTTCGACCAATTCCCGGTTGGCCCGGGTCAGCGTATCGATCTCGATCATCTTGTTTGGATCATTTTTGGAGACCAGTTCTGAATCGAGAACGCCGGCGAAGGAATCCAGGCTGCGCTCGTTCTCGCCCTGCTTGAACAACGACCAGCCGTGCTTGTAAAGACTCTGGTTATAGAACGCGGACGAAGAGCCGATTTTGATGACCGCCTCGTAAGCCGCCTGCGCCTTCGGGTACGCTTTGTCCGTGAACAGCAACTCGCCGCGGCGAAACTGCGCCTCGTCCATGAAGCGGCTGTTGGGATATTGCGCCACCAGCCGGTCCAAGGACGCCAGCGCCTTGTCGGGTTGCGCATTCAGCTCGTAGGCGCGCGCCAGCTGGTACAGGACCGAGTCGTTACGTTCGTATTTCGGATACGCCTTCAGCAATGCGGTATACAAATGGATCGCTTCGGTCGCGCGCAACCCTTCGTTGGTGGCCAGTTCGCGTGCGATGCGCTCGGATTCCGAGCTTTCCAGATTCAAATCACCGAGCCGACGCAGCGCCTCGGACCGCAGCGCCGCGTCGCCCGCGTTCAAATCGAGAAAGCGCTTATAGCTTTCCATGGTCTTCGCGGCATCCACGTTCTTCGGCGGATCGGTATTGACGTCGACCGGCTGGTTCTCGAGGTCCTTGATCGTCGCAGGCTTTTGAGTCGCTGCGGTGGAGAACGACGGGACGACAGCCAGCGCAGCCAGTATGGCGGCTGCGCATGTCAATTGTGCGACCAAAGCCTTCATGGTTTGGCCTTTGGCGGCGGATTCGACGCACGGTCATAAATAGCCGCCAATTCGTAGCGCGCCTGGATCTGGTAGGTCTCAATGCGCTGCTTTTGGCCTTCGAGTTCTTGTATGGCGAGCACTTGCAGGAATCGGTTCTGCCGCTCCGAGACTTCGGCCAAGCGCTCGTGCAGCTGATCGATGCGTCCGCGGACATCGGTGACGCGTGATTCGTAGCCGCCGGTGGTCAGCGGCGTACCCTCGCGAGCCTGCTTGACCAGCACGGCGCGCTTCTGCGTCTCCTTGAGTACGGCCTCGAGTTCCTTTACCGAGCGCCGTTCATTCCACACTCTCGCTTTGAAGCTCTCCGACAGGCGCCAGTACATGACGCCCTTCATCAGGCGGAGTTTTTCCCGCAGTTCGGCCAAATCCGGGTCGTCCGGATGCGCCGTCAGATATTCTTCGATGTGCTTCAATCGCGCCCAAGTCTGCTGCTGTTCGGGCGAGCCCAAGGCCGCCACATCGTTGGATTTTTCGATGTCGTTGATGCGCGATTCGAAATCCACGCGTTTTTGCGTCAACCCATCCAGATCGGTGGCGGCGAGGACGGCGTCAGCCTTCGGCACACGCTGCGTGTAGGCGGCTTGACGGGTATCCAGCATGTCGTTAAAGGCGAGCAAATCATCGTGCCAGCCCTCCAGATTGCGGCTCATGAAATTGAGCTCGCGATAATTCTTCAAGCCTTCTTGAAATTCATTGCTCGCCAAAAGCGCATACAGGTAGCGGGACTCCGGAGCGTCGGGCACGGTGGTCAGCTGCCAGTACCAGGTCAGCGTGTCCTTCTTGTCGTCGTCCAAGAGGCGATCGAGCATTTTGCCGCCGCGAATCTGTTGGATCGAATTGTCAATCCGCTTCAGTTCGGCATCGAATGAGTCGATGGCCGAGCTGTAATATTCGGCGGCTTGTCCGGTGGCCGACAACTGTGTGTAGGCGTAGGGCACGGTGAGAAAGGCTTCTTGGACAGCGGAGTCGAGCAAGTTACGCTTGCGCAGCTCGAGCCAGGGCACCAACGCGCGCTTGAATTCACCCATGCCGGCGTCCGCCCAGCCGACACCGAGCAGCGCCTTGCTCGAATAGGGACCCTCGAGCCGAATGCGCTGCAGGACGGGCTTGGCTTCAGCCGCTCGATGCGCCTGCAGCAGCGCGAACCCGAGCGCAAGATTTGCCTTGTCCTTCAGCGCCACAAATTCCGGGCTGCGAGTCTGCATGGTGCCGACCCGATCAAGATACCCGATGGCGTCGGCAAGCCGATCCTTACGCACCAAAGCGACCCCTAGGTTGAATTGCGCATAAGCAGTCCAGTCGGGTGCACCGTGCCAATTGCTCAAAGCGGCGATTGCCTCGTCGTAGCGCCCCTGCTTCATCATCAGTTGCGCGATCAGCATGTAGCGTTCCGCATTGATGCGCGGGTCGATCTTGTCGGAAACTTGGCGCAGCGCGCGCTCCGCTTCGTCCAGGTAGCCGCGTTGGTACCAGACTTTGCCTAAATAAAACCAGGCGCGATTGCGCACCGTTTCGGACGTGTTTTGACTGAGCAACGCCTCGAAGATCCTGCCGGCCTCGACGTGCTCGCCCAGCGACAGGTACAGGCCCCCGAGCAGCAATTCCGCCTCCGCTTGGGTGTGCGGAATCCGGTTCTGTTCGCGCGCCGCGAGCAGGCGGGTAATCGAATCGAAATAATCATCCTGAAAGAAATAGAACAGCACATCGCCATAGTGCAGATCCTGAACCTCATGCGGTGCCAATCCGTTGGGATCCGGCTTGACGTTTTTTGCGTGAGCGGCCGCCAACGGCAGCGCCAGCAGCAACCCGCCGAGAATGCGCGGCCGAATTCTGTTAATCACGCGTTGCACGCATCATTCCCAGTCTTTGATCATGAACTCAGGTTGATGCTTGGGAACACGGTCCGTGATCTTGAGTTCCAGATATTTTGCGCCGACGCCTTTGTCGAAGCTGATCGTGGCGCCGCGTTTGTAGCCGCGCTCGACCGGACCCTTGCCGGTGAAAAACGCCACCAGTTCATGTTTGCCGACTTTCAAATTGCCCAGGTATATCTGTTGTACGCCGCCCTTGAGCAAGGCATCGGCCTCGCGTGCGGTGTATAGATAGTTCTTCACTTCCTTGTTGTCGATCTTGACGGTCACGGAATCCAACGCGAAGAACGCGCCCACATCCATCGATATGTAGAGCGCCACCTGGGTATTGGCGGGAAACAGAAGTTCCTCTTGCAAAACGAACAGGTCCTTGTTCAGGTCGATGACGTCTTTTTTCAGACCTTGCACTTCTTGATCCAGGGTCTTGAGCTCGGCCGGCGGCGCGTCCGGGGCGGCAACCGGTGCTGTGGCGGCGGGCGCCTCAGGCGCTGAGGAATCGGCGGCACCCGGCTTAGGGGCGCCGGGTTTAGGGGCAGCCGGCGTGCGCGCGCCGGGCGCTGCTGCGGCAGGGGCGGTGTCCGCCGCCGTAGCGGGCGCTGCTGCGACGGCCGCAGCCATCCACGCTGAGGACAGCGCCCCATAAACCATGATTGAAACAATCCGACGCTTGAGATTCATAACTGACCCATCGTTTATTCGCGCAACAATTCGCGGATTTGATCAAGAAAAATGTGTTCATCGCCGCGCTTGAAGCCGACGATCGAATAGCGCACGACGCCGGCGCGATCCACCAGAATCGTCATGGGCATTTTCTGCAAGAAGTAGTCTTTGCCGATCACCGAACCGGTATCGAACAACATCGGGTACGACACGGCCATTGAGGACGCGAACTCTTGCGCACGCCGCAGATCCTCGTCAACCGATACGCCCAGCACCACAAGCCCGGCGCGCTGATAAGTTGTGTTGATCCGATCGAGCGCCGACATTTCTTTTTGCGAATCACCCGCCCAGCGCGCCCAAAAATTCACCAAAACCACCTGGCCGCGAAACTCGGACAGCCGTAGATTTCTGCCATCCAATCCCCGCAGCACAAAATCCGGCGCCGGCTTGCCGACCATGGTCGGCGCGGCGGCAAGCGACGCGCCCGCCGTTGCGGCGCCGAGAATCAGGCAGCCGGCCAGGAATGCTCTACGCATGCGGTGCCAACTTCGAGCTGACGCCGAAGCGCCGCGATTCATCAATCACGCTGGTAACCCCGCTGTCCTAGGAAAGCCCGTAGACCGGAAGCTTTGCGCCCTCGCCTTTCAGCGAGTTTGCCCTGATCAGACCTTATGCAAAATCGCACAATGCGAGCCGCAGTGTCAACGCGGCGGCAGCGCCTTCATTAGATTTCTATATGACTTGGCGCACATTCATCGAATTTCATTGAGATGCTGATCTCGCGGCAAACCACGCTCGGCAAAGGAGCGCAAAGCTTTGCTGCGCTCACCTTACAAGCCATCGATCGAGGTGTAATGTGTCTCTGGAATGAGACAGACCTGCGGCTGACAGCGAGAGGTCAAGCAGGGTCCGACTCGAGTCGGACCCTTGTGCTGCAGCTCAATGCCTAGCCAACCATTCCATTCACGAGGCCGGCGAGCGGTTGCCAGGCAATCAGGGGTTCCAGCGCGGTTCCGCTGCCGAGGGTGTTGTTCAAGTTCGGAGCAGGCCACAAAGTCGGCCACTGGGATATCGCGTTGGCGCTGTGCAGCGCCATGTAATTGAGCACCACCATCTGTACCAAGTTGGGCACGTTGTTGCCGGCGGGGCTGCCGGTGGTATTCAGCGACCCGTCTGGATTGAAATTGCCGAGCTGCAAGCTCATTTCCGGATTGCTCTGCGCGGACACCGCCCTTCCCTTGGGATTGAAAACCAGGAAATAGGTTGCCGCGACGCTTTGGTTGTCGGCCGTCCAAACGCCCTTGCCGCGCCCTCCCACGGAGCTGTCGATCATGCCGTTGCTGGCGAGCGAGCCGTCGCTGAATACATAGATCATGACCGGCTTACCCACGCGGTTGGCATACTCCAGGCAGGCACCGATGCAATTGCCCAAGTTCAAATCCTTGGCCTCGCCGTCCATGCGATTGCCGCTGTGATAATCGAAGCCGCCCATTTCGATGGTGCCGGCGGCAGCATTGCCGTCGATCACGAGTTTCATGACCGCAGCGGTTTTCTGATAGTCCGAACTGGCCTGGTATTCGGCGGTGCTGAAGATACCTGAAGCGCCCACGATGTTCGGATCCACATCCGGATTCACGGCGGACGGGCTATTGTACCTGTCCACGATGTAGGCCGACTTCGTGTAGCCGCAGGCCTCGACTCCGGCGGCACCCAATGCGTTGCTATTCAAAGCGGCATTGCCGGGGTAGGCCTGCACTTGCGCATACTTGGCGTCGCTGATGCGCTTCATGGATTCCAAGACATTGGTGACGTCGTTGGGATTGGGCAACAGCGTACTGAGCTGCCCGGTGCTCACCAAGCCTTTGCTGTCCTGGGAGCTGGAGACCTTGGTCGGTGCCGCGGCCGCGATCATCATGGTGGGCGGCGACATGGAGTTGCCGCCGGACATGGAACTCTCCGAACCGATGAGATTGAGCAGACCGCCGCGCGCGCCGAATTGGTAAATGCCGTACATCGGGTTGTGCGGATTCGTATTGGTATCGTTTTGCGACAGCGCGGGAATGATCGTGCCGGTCGTGCCCGCCATGGCCGCGGCGCTGGCGCGCAGCTTCATGCCGCGCAAATGCGCGCTGTCCGAGTGATAGCGCAATCCGAAGCTCGCGTCGACGAAACTTCCCGCGGCGCTGGCGTTCGGCACCATGGTTCCCGGCAGTCCCAGTTTGCTGTAGCCCGCCACCGAGAGGAAGTCCAGCTGCCCGGTCGGACCGCCGACCAGCACGTTGGAGCCGGCGATATTGCCGCCGCCGGCGAGATCGAAACAGATGAACGGGATCTTGCCGGCGCCGGTGGTGATATTGCAGGCAGTGACCGCCGCCTGGATATCCGCGGCCAGCGTCGCTCGAGCGGCTCGCGGATAGGCGAGCATGCCGGCCAGCGTCGGTGCGATCACGGTGGCGGCCCCGGTGATGAAACCCTGCGCGAGGAATTCGCGGCGCGTGCGCGGCCGTGGGTGATCCTGGTGACGAAACGGCTCGTTTAATCCCAGCGGCTTTGATTTCTTGCTCATAAGTTAACGACCTCTTCCGTCTTGCTTAATTGATCAACATGTCGGCGCTGCCGAAGGCTGTAGCGCATGCGGCCGCGGCCACTGCATTCGTACCCGCGCTTGTCGTGCACGAGTTCGTTGTGCAAAGCTGGCCAATGAGCGAGCTAAGTTCGTTGGTAACGGTCGACGCGCTTGGCGCACTGTTGAGGCCGCTACCCAGGACTCGCTGTGCGATCGCGCTCGTTACGGAATCTATCCCCGGCTGCGACGTGAACTGACTGGGGCTCAGGCTAAATCCGAACAACTGCGATTGCAGCGCTGGAGTATTCACCGCCACATTGCAGTACTGAATGGCGAGCTGTGCGACACCGACCTGGTTCGCCGCGGAGAAGCTCTCCAAAGTGGCCGTCGCCGGCAGCTGCTGCTGCACAGCCTGGTAGGTGGCGACGACGCTCGGATTCGATGTTGGCACGCCGGTGAGCGCCGACAGAGTCGCGTTGACCTGCGCAAAGGTGCGCACGCCGATATCCGCGACCAGCGGACCGGGCGCCGGCGCCGGCGCGGTTGGCGTCGGCTCGACCACCACATGGGACTGGCTGCCCAGCACATCGAAGGTCAGGAAGAACTGATCGGTGGCCGGTCCGCTCTGCAATCCAATCACGGTGCCGATATTCGACAACACTTCGCCCTGCGGAGTGTAGTTCGCGGCCGTCACCGTGGTGTTCAGCGGTATGTAGGCCTGGCCCACCTGCGGTATCGCACCGTTCAAGCCGATGCGAATGCCCTGCACCGGAATGCTGGGCAGGTTGCTCGACGTCACGGTCGGATCCAGCGAGATGAACGTGGGCTGATAGAACAGGTAGCCGTAGCTGTCGTACTGGCTGACCGTGAACATCACATAGGCCTGCGACACGTTCGTCACGCTCGCCACGTTGAACAGCATGTAGTAGCGCTCGCCCACCCCGGCGTTGAAGTTCTGCATCACCTGCGCGGGCGACATGGCTCGGCTGTGGATGGCCACGAACTTGATGAGTCCCTGCCAGGATCGATCGCCCGACACCTCGTTGCCGAGGACCAGCGCGAAGCTGCTGTCCCAGTTGGCGATGGTGCCGCCCTTCTGCGCATCGGCCGGTCCCACATTCACTCCGTTGACGAAGATCTGGCGGCCATTCACCGCGTCGTAGGTCAGTACCACGTGCTGCAAGGACGCCTGCAGAGCCAGGGCGGCAGTCGGTGTCTGCAGCTGCGGCATGCCGGTCAGGGCCGTCGTCGAGGTACGCAACATGAAGTCGTAGTCCTGGTTGGTCTGGCCCAGCGTGAAGTTACGCGTGGTATCGCCGCCCGAATAACTGACCATGTAGGATTTGTCGGCCGCCACCAGCGCGGGCGCCACCCAGGCCTCGACCGAGAACTCGCCCGTGGCTTGAATGAGGTTGTAAATCTTCGAGCTCGCGGAGGTCGTGGCCTGCGCCTTGCCGCCGGCGCCGACAGTGATGCCCCAACCGCCGGCCAAGGTGACATTGCCCGTGATCGTCAGATCCGCCGCCGGGTCGATGCCGCTGGTGTCGAAGGTCGTGTTGTTGACCACCGACTGGAACTCATACTTGGCGATTGTATCGGCATCGTAGCGGCTCGCGCCGCTGGCAATGGTGCCCTGCGTGAGCGTGATGGCCTTGCTCACGACCAAGCTCGGATCGATGTTGGATGGCGTCAGCATTTGCGCAAATGCCTGAATCTGGGCCAGCATCTGCGCCGCATCGGACGCGCAATTGTCCCAACAATTGTGGTTGTCGGTGAGCAGCCGCTGATAGAGGCGCGAATTCGTACCGCAAGCGCCCGTGCCATTGCCCGCTACGAAAGGACTGCATCCCGTGAAGTCGATTTTCGGGATCGCTGCCGGGTAGGCAATCGCGAGATTTGGATCCGCATGATAGGGCGACTGCTCCACGGCAGGATCCGCCGTCGTCGAATGGCAGCGCACGCAATACTTGCTGGTCAGGGTATAGACCGTGTTCTGGTAGTCCGTGTAGGAAGCCGGGAAGTTCAGACTCTGTCCCACGGTTTGCACCGGCGGCGCCTGTAGCTGCACGGTAGTGCTGCCCCCCGCACCGGCGGCAGTGGCCCAATTGGTGATCCATGTCGTCAAGATCTGGCCGCAGGCGTTGTTGTCGGCGAGCCAGCAGTTATGGCCGCCGCTCACCTTGGTGACAATCATCGACGTCGAGGGTGTGGCCAGGTTCACCACGGTGTTGGCCTGTACATACGCGAGATTCACGTCATCGCTGCGCGCGAAATTCGGCATCTGCGCCGGGGTGGTGGCGTTGTGGCACTGCCCGCAGCGGTTTGAGACGCGAACATTGTTCCAGAAATTCACCTGGAAAGCCGTCACATCCGCCGTGGCTGCGGGGGGGCCCGTGTAGGCGTTCGCAGTTGCCGCCTGGGAGGGCGCAACGTTGGCCACTGTCGGGGCGCCGGCGCCGCCGCATGCGCTGAGGGCGAGTGACGCTGCGAGAGCGAACAAGCCGGTTATGCGTGTAGCGTTCATGCTCAATTCCCCATGCAGTAGGCGGCGCCTTCAGCGAAGGCTTGCCGCAGCGAATAGTTGTGCGCTTGGAACGAAGTGATCATCGAAGCAACCTGGGTGAAGTCGGCGGCGGAGTTGGGTGCGCGCAGACACACATCCTTGAACACCCGGGTGACCTGGCAGCTGGTGAATGCCGCGCTGCTTTCCAGCTCCTGGCCCATGGACTTGGCACCGCTGCCGCTGCCCGGAAGGGTTGCGCTCCACCCCAATATATAGTTCGGTCCGGTGCGCCAGTGGTTGTTCCAGCTGTCGTCCATGGTGTTATACCCTTGCGGGAAATTGGTGTTGTTTATGTGGTACTTCGGCTGTACTTGACCTGCGGTATAGACGATCTGGCCGGTGGTATCGGTGGTCGTCGGGTCGATGTTGCTGAAGTTGTAGTAGGCAAAGGCCTGGGCCATCGGATCCATGCCGCTGTGGCAGCCGATGCAGTTGTTGAGGAACAATGAGCTGGCGCCGCCTGGGCTGCGTGTCACGTCCTGGCGAATTCGATCCGGCGGCCGCGTGGTGTCCATCACGGTCGGCAAGTCATTGCACAGATGATTCAGCATCGTGAAGCGGAACATCGCCCGATTCGTGCCATTGATGAAGAAGGCGGCGGCTGCGCCGCGCGTGGTCATGATGCCGGCGGTCGCTGTCGCCGGTATGCCGCTGAGGGCTGACTGAGTGCTCGATACCAGGTGCACGCTGAGGTCGGCATTGTTGGCGTCCAGCGCGTCGTACATGGCGTTGTTCGCCGGCGAATAGGTTCCCTCGCCGGACTTGCCATCGCCGATGTAAACCAAATCGGCGCTGAGCAGGGTATTGAAGGGAACGTTGTCGCGCACCATGCCGACCACGGTGGCGGTGTAGTCGTTGAGCGGGACGAACACCGATTGATCGCGGTTGGTCCAGGGTGCCGCCAGGTTGCGGATGGTGTTGTTGTAGAACAAGGGGTCGTTGGTCGCGATCAGGGCGGCGCTGACCGCGTCGGTCGCCGTCATTTGCGCGAGCTGTGCGGCCGTGGGCGGCACACCGGCAATGCGGTTGTAAATTCGCGTCGCTTGATCTGCGTTGGGATTGGCCGCGAGCGCGTACCCGCCGAGCAGAGTGAGAGCACCTGCACACGCGGCTGCGCGCACAGCGAGGGTAACAAAATGCGGCGTAGCTGCCGCGCGGCGTGCAATCTGCCTCATTGGTTTCTCCATCCCGTTGTTCATATGCACATCCACTCGCGTGAGTTGTCGGTTCGACTTGGTTGCGAATATACGCAGCCGCCGAGGGGCCGAGAATTGTCTCATGCAAACGACGTCGGCGATTCGCGACAGTACGACCATGAAGAGTGCACCTATATCCTGAGCCTCGATTGCTGCACGGTCTGTCGCTGCGTGCACAGAGAAACGGATATGCACAAGTTCTTCTGTGAGTGCGTTAACAGTATGCCTATGCACGTCGCACGAAGATGGGCATAGGCGGCCGATTAAGTTCAATGATGCCGTCCGCCCGGGTGCCGGCCGATCGCTGAACCGAACCAATGAGCATAGGTAGCCACACATGAATACTTTCAGTCCGCGTGAACAGCTTCACGGTTTGCTGAAACTGGCAGCGCTCGCAGCGCCGATGCTCGTGATGCTCGGCTGCCAAAGCGCCACCAGTGGTCATGCGCCCGGCCTGGCGGGGGGGCAAAACCTGACTCCCGGCATCACCAATTATCCGCTCGCCTACATCAAGCGGCCGGTAATCAGCAAAGATTTCGACAATGTGCGCGACCTGATCACCTCGATGACGGGCGGCGATGTGTACATCCGCGATACCGCCAGCGCGGGCGGCGCCGAAACCAACATCACTTCGTCGATCACCAAGGGGAAGGGCGATGTGCGCGACCTCGACGTGTCGCCGGACGGCACAAAACTGATATTTTCGCTGCGCCTGCCGCTCAATCCGAATCTCAAGAATACGGACCCCAAGCAGCCGAACTGGCATATCTATCTGTACGACGCCGTGGCCAAAACACTCACTCAGCTGACCAACGATGCCATCACCGCCGGCCACGATGTGGGCGGGCGCTATCTGCCGGACGGCAGAATCTTATTCGCCTCGACGCGGCAGATCGCGACTCAGTCCATCCTGCTGGATGAGGGACGCCCGCAGTACTCGGCCCAGACCGACAACCGTCAACAGGCCATATTCCTGCTGCACGTGATGAACAGCGACGGCACGCAGATGCATCAGATCAGTTTCAATACCAATCACGATTTCTCGCCGTCGATTTCGGCCAATGGCCAGATCATCTTCTCGCGCTGGGAAGTCACCAACGGCACCGATCAGGTCAGCTTGTATCGCGCCAATCCGGACGGCACCGGACTGGAGCTTTACTACGGCGCCAACAGCCACGCCACCGGCGCCAATATTGCCGGCACCAACAACAACGTGATCCAATTCCTCAACGCACGAGAGCTTGCCAGCGGTACGCTGGTTGCCATCGTCCGGCCGTTCGTGGGCACGCAGCTCGGCGGCGACATCGTAACGATCAACGCGCCCGGATTCGTCGAAATCCATCAGCCGGCCACGCCCGGCGGCGCCGCCGGCACGGCGCAATCCAGCGCAACCACATTGGGGGTCACGACGGATGCGAATTTGCCCTCCATGGGCGGCAGGTTTGCCTCCGTATTCCCTCTGTATGACGGCACCAATCGCATGCTGGTGAGTTGGTCCCCGTGCCTGGTTCTCGATACCACGGTGACGCCCAATGCAACCAATCTGTGCACCGCCGCGAATACCGCCGGCGCCAACGTGACGCTGGCGCCTCCGCAGTACACCTTGTGGATTTACGATCTGGACAATGGAACCCTGGGCCCGGTGTTGAGCGCCGATGTGGGCACAATGGTCGTCGAACCGGTGATCTTGCAGGCGCGAAAGCCCGTACCGACCACTTTGGTCGACGCCGCTCCGGCGCCCGGTGCACAGCAGAACATGGCCACCGGGCGCGTCGGCCTGCTGGATATCAGCAGTGTGTACGATATCGACGGCGTCGATAGCGCGGTGCCGAATATCTCGGGACTGGCGGACCCGGGCCAGGCTGCCTTTTACACGCGGCCCTTGCGCTTCATCAGAATTCAGAAGTCCGTGGAGATTCCCGACAAGACCGTGCGCAAGATCAACAATTCCGCATTTGGACCCGCCGGCATGGGGATGCGCGAAATTCTCGGCTATGCACCCATCCAGCCGGATGGATCGGTGCAGATCCAAGTGCCGGCAGATGTCCCTTTCACGATCGACATCGTCGATGTCAACACCAAGCGGAGCACGGCGCGGCACACGAGCTGGCTGCAAGTGCTGCCGGGAGAAACGAAGACCTGCAATGGCTGCCACAGCACCGCCAATATGACCTCGCACGGGCGCTCCGGGCTGACCACGGCAGTGAATCCGGGTGCTCCCACCACCGGCCAGCCGTTCCCGAATACCAGTCCCGCGCTGTTCGCCAATGCCGGTGAAACCATGGCGCAAACCCTGGCGCGGCTCACCTGCGCGAACGGCAAGACCCCGAGCGGCAACGCCACGCCCTGCTCGCAGCTCCTGACCTCGGATGTGATCTACGCCAATGTTTGGACTACCGGCGTCGCCCTTCCTGCAGGAGCTCAAGACAAGAGCTTTTCCTATCCCTATGGCGGCGTCACGGGGCTGGCGGAATCGCCGCCCACCAACGCGAATTGTGTGCCGTGGACCGCGCAATGCCGAATCACGATCCACTACGATACGGACCCCGTGAAACAAACGTTCCTGCAATCGGTGTGGAGCTTGGCCACTCGCCTGGCTCCCGATGGCATCACCCCGGCGACTTGCGTGACCTGTCACAACCCTGTGAACGCGATGAAAATGGTCCAAGTGCCTCAGGGCCAGCTAGACTTGACGGGGGGTGCGTCGAGCGTGGACCCCACTGTCGTCACCTCTTATGAGGAAGTGCTGTTCCCTCACAACGAACAGACGCTTAATATGGGCGTGCTGCAGGATCTATTGGTGCCGGCGCCGGGACCCATCAATCCGGTCACGGGACTGCCGACCACGATCATGGTGCCCGTGCCGTTGGCGCCGCCGATGGCTGCCGGCAGCGCGGCGGGATCGACAACTTTTTTGAGGATGTTCGACGGTAGTTTTCATGACCCTGTACTCGATCACACCGGCTACTTGTCGCCCGCTGAGCTGCGATTGATCAGCGAATGGCTCGACATTGGCGCCCAGTTCTACAACGATCCATTTGTCGCGCCCGTAGCGAACTGAACTGATGCGTCGTCTGCTCGCGCTGGTGCTGCTGCTGCAGGCGTTACATGTAGGTTTAGCGGATGCCGCCGAAAAATACCTGGTACTCGTGGTCACCGACCCGTACCTGGAGATGCACTCCGGACCCGGACGCGGCTTTCCCGTCGTATACGTGATCGGGCGCGATGAACTGCTCACGGTCCTGTACAGCCGCACCGACTGGTACAAGGTTCGCGCACCGCGCGGCCAGGAAGGCTGGGTGCGCCGCGCCGACCTGGCGCGCACGGTTTTGGCGTCCGGAGATCCGGCGCCGATCCCGCCGTACCCCGATTTTGCCACCCATCGCTGGGAGGCCGGTGCCGGATATGGCGTTTACAACCGCGAGAATCTGGTTACCGCTTACGCGGATTTCGGGCTTACTTCCAGCCTCGACGTCGAATTCGTCGTGCAGCAAGCCTTCGGCACTCTCGACAACCGCTATATCGCTTCGCTCGGTTTACGCCACACGTTCATACCGGAATGGAAGTGGTTCTCACCCACCGTCGGTATCGGCTCGGCGTATCAATATATCAAGGACGTAGTTCCGCCGACGCCGCTACAGGCCCACAACACCATGGCCTATGCTTCGCTGGGTGCGCGCGGTTTCATTACGCGACGCTTCATGTGGCGCGCCGATTGGCGCCACTACGTCGTCTTCAACAATCAGAATGTGTATGAGGATCTAGAAGAATGGAAATTAGACTTAGCAGTATTCTTCTAGTCGCAGCGCTGCTGTCCGGCTGCAGCTGGTTTCACCGCGGCAACAAGGGCCCGCCGCCGGAGGTCGTTGCCGAGGAACCGCTGGGCGAGCCGTCCATCGTCGAGCCGCAGGTGACGCGCCGGGTGGTGAAAACGCCCAAAATCAAGGCCAAGGATTTCGAGGTGGGGGCGTATTTCGGCGCGCTCAGCATTCAGGATTTCGGCACCAATCCGCTCTACGGCGTGCGGGCCGCGTACCACGTATCGGAGGACATATTCCTGGAAACCTTCGTGGCCCGCTCCAAGGCCGGAACCACCAGCCTCGAAGATGTGTTTCCGGATATCACGGTCGTCAGCAACTCTGGGAGATATTTCACGTACTACGACCTGGACGTAGGCTACAACATACTGCCGGGCGAGATCTTTCTTGGCCGGGGACGCGCATTCAATTCGGCCCTCTACGTGACCGTCGGCATGGGCGACGTGAAATTTGCCGACAAGGACCAGTTCGCGTTGAACTTTGGAGTGGGTGAGCGGCTTCTGGTAACCGATTGGCTGGCGATTCACTTGGATGTCAGAGATCACATTTTTGAAACCAACTTGACCGGTCGCACCAAGAATGTCGACAACCTCGAAGCTACCCTAGGCTTAACCGTTTTCTTCTGATCAGGAGTAAGAATCAATGCACAGTATCACCTCGACACTATTGAAACGCTGCGCGATGGCCGCAGTCGTGCTTGCCTCGAGCGCGTTCGCGGCAAGCGGGGATGGCTCAGGTCCCGCACCCTCCTTCACCCTCACGAATCTCACCGGCCAGCCGGGCGGGCTCGGCCAGTACAAGGGCCAGGTGGTGATGGTCAATTTCTGGGCGACCTGGTGCGGACCCTGCCAGCAGGAAATGCCGCTGTTGGACCAAATGTACAAAAAGTACAAACCGGCGGGCTTTACCCTGATCGGTGTCAACGTCGACAAGGAGTCGCCTGCGGTCAAGGAATTGCTGGCGCGCAAACCGGTCAGCTTTCCGGTACTGCTCGATCCGGCCAACCAAGTGAGCAAGGCCTACCACGTCGATGAGATGCCGAGCTCGGTCATCATCGATCGCAAAGGTCAGATTCGCTACATTCACCGGGGCTACAAGCCCGGCGACGAGAACGATTATCAAGATCGCATTCGTCAACTGATCCGGGAGTAGCCTGTGCGCTTTCGGCCGGTCTTGACGTTGAGTGCCCTGCTGCTGCTTCAGGCGTGCAGCATCCAACCGTGGGTCAAACCCTATGAGCGCGACCGCTTGGCGGATCCCATCATGGCCTGGGACCGCGACGCCATTTCCGGAGCGTATTTGGATCACATTCGTGAATCCAGAGAGGGCTCACGCGGCGCCACCGGCGGAACGGGTGGCGGCTGCGGCTGCAATTGACGTATGGCGCATCCGCAACGCATGTTCGCTCGCGCGGCAATAATCGCTGCGTTGCTGCTGGTCCGCAGCACCAGCGCGGACGTGTTGCCGGATGATCGGGCGGATGTTTTCTACAGCAAGTACAGCGGCGGGGGAATGGACATCACCGGCTATTCGGCGCTGGTACGAAAGAAGGTCACCGAGAACTTCGCCGTCGAGGCGAACTATTTCGTCGACAAGGTCAGCGGCGCGTCCATCGATGTGTTGAGCCAGGCCAGCGTCATCAAGGACACCCGTAAACAGAAGACCGGCACGCTCGAATATCTGCGCGATAAAACCACATATACGGCGTCGTATATCAACAGTACGGAGCGGGACTACGTTTCCAACACCGCGAGCTTTTCCATCAGCCAGGACATGTTCGGCGATTTGACGACGGTGTCTCTCGGCTACGCAAAGACCAACGACAGGGTGGGTGAAAACAACGGCACCGCCTGGGTGCCCGTCATCGCTTGGCTGGGTTATGCGCAGACCAGCAGTTACAGCGGCGGCATATCGCAGATCATCACCAAGAATTTCATCGCGGGTGCAAATCTGCAGGTCATCACGGACAGCGGATATCTCGCCAACCCCTATCGCTCGATCCGTTATCTGGACTCCGCCAATGCCAAGGGCTATTCGTTGGCCAGTCAGGTGTACCCCGATACGCACACCAGCACGGCGGTTCAGGTGCAGGGCAAGTACTACCTGCCCTACCGGGCGGCCATAACCGGCTTGTATCGGTACTATACCGATACCTGGGGAGTGATCGGCAACACCTACGAACTCGACTACACCCATCCGCTCGGCAATATTTGGATACTGGAGGGGCGGCTGCGCTACTACAAGCAGGGGCAGGCCGTCTTCTACAGCGATTTATTTCCCTTCCAATTCGCGCAGAATTTTACGGCCCGTGACCAGAATCTCGCCGGCTTGGACAATTATACGGTCGGCGCCAAAGCCACCTACGCGTTCTTGCCCGACGGTTGGAAGTTCTTCAAACGCGCCACGGTCACACTCGACGTCAGTCGCATTCGCTTCAACTACACGGACTTTCGCAATATCAAGTACTACGGACTGCCCCAGTACCCGCCTGGCACGGAACCGTTGTACTACTTCAATGCCACGGTCAGCCAGGTTTATGTATCGATGTTCTTCTGAACAGATCGACGACCCGGTGACCCGCCGGGCGTTCGTGAAAAAACTGGCGTTGGCCGCCGGCATCGCCGCGATTCTGCCGTCCCGGCCATCGCGCGCCGCCGAGCCCCAGCGACTCGACGCCAAGGATCCCGCAGCCGCGGCGCTTGGCTATGTTGAAAACGTGGCTCAGCTGGATGTGAAAAAATATCCAACTTATGTGAAGGGTTCCAACTGCGAGAACTGCCTGCTGCTGCAGGGATCCAGCGGCGCTGCCTACCGTCCCTGCAATCTGTTCCCCGGCAAAGTTGTTTCCGTCAGCGGCTGGTGCAGCGGCTGGACCGCGGAGATATAGGCGTCTCGCACTCGTACGCCCACGGCGGGAAAATCCACGAAGAATCCATCGATGCCGCGCTGCAGAAAGCGCTGGATTTCTGCTTCCAAATTGCCATGCGCCGCCGGCGCAGCGCCGATCTTCAGATCGTCGGGAAGAAATTCGTTTTCGGCGCGAAAGGTCCAAACATGTACCAGCAGATTCACGGCGTGCGCCGCGCGCACGCCCGCAAGGGTTGCCAGCGGTTTCGCGATGCCGATGCCATCCGCATATTTTGCGATCTCGGCAAGATCACCCAACTCATGCTCGAGCAGCTGAATGAGCGGCAGGCTGGTCATCGTGCGCAGTTGGCGCAGATTATGCGGATCGAAGGACTGGATGAAAACCGGCCAACCTTGCTTCGCATAGTCATAGCGTCGCAACGTGTCCAATACGGCCGATTCGAGCGGCAATCCGATTCGCGCAAAATGTGCGGGGTGCTTGGTTTCCGGATAGACGCCGATGGGCCGGCCGGCCCGGGAGCGATTTACGCTGGTCGCCAATTGCATGATTTCATCGAAGCTGGGGACGCTGAAACGGCCGTCAAAATTGCGATTTTGCGGCCGCAAATCCGCCAATCGTTCGCGCGCGCGCAAACTCTTGATCTCGGAGAGCGTGAAATCTTCGGTGAACCAACCGCTCATCGTTTCACCGTCGATGACCTGCACGCGCCGGCGCATCGCAAACTCCGGATGCTGCGCAACGTCCGTCGTACCGCTGATTTCATTTTCGTGCCGCGCGATCAGGACACCATCGCGCGTCATGACCAAATCGGGTTCGATGTAATCCGCGCCCTCCTCGATTGCCAGGCGATACGATTCGATGGTGTGTTCGGGCCGTTCACCGCTGGCACCGCGGTGCGCAATTACAATAATTTTGGTCAACGGGCACCCGCGCTTCCGGTCGCTCGATTGTAGCGCACACGCGCAGGGCCGAGGCTCCGTTGTCACGGAGCCTCGAACCATACCCTCTCCGTCCTATCGGGGCGGGGTCAACAGCGACTCATCCGGATCGTGCGCTGACATCAGGCTGGCGGTGCCGGGACTCCATGGCAACTCCTGTTGCCGGAACCCCCCGCCCCAGTCAGCCCGCAGCGACGTCGGTTGAGCCGCGAACGCGGCACCGATCGCGAATACTGCCGCAGCCGCCACCGTAGCTCTTCGATGATGCATGCCAGTCCCCAAAACTATGCGGTGCGCGGCGGCGTGATGGGCGGATTGTCGAGCAATGCGACACGCGGCGGCGTGATGGGCGGATTGTCGAGCAGCGCGACACGCGGCGGCGTGATGGGCGGATTGTCCAGCAGCGCGAGACGCGGCGGCGTGATGGGCGGATTGTCCAACAGCGCGAGACGCGGCGGCGTGATGGGCGGATTATCGAAATTCGCCAAACTGGGACTGGCGATTGCGCAGGCTGCGACCAAAGCGACTAGACTTACCTTCATAATGATTGCTCCCAAATTGAATTGTTTGAAACAGACACCGACAGGGCTGCCGGCGCGGTGTGCCCATAGGTATAAGCGACATCCGGTGCTGTTTCCCCTCATCACGGGGTCCGATATATTGTTAGGGGAAAGCCTCAATGCGGAGGGCAGGGAGTAATTTTTTTGGTTGCGAGTAAACGACGATGCAAGTCCCGGCCAATTTCACCCAGTTATTGACTGAATGGCGCTCGGGCCACCCCCAGGCGCTGGACCGCTTGACGCCCCTGGTATACGACGAACTTCGTCGATTGGCGCACGGCTACATGCGAGCGGAGCGCGGCAGCCATACCCTGCAGGCCACCGCCGTGGTTCACGAGGCATTTTTGCGCTTGATCCAGGCGAATGTCGATCTTCAAGACCGTGGTCACTTCCTCGCCTTGGCTTCGCGACTGATGCGCCGGGTGCTGGTTGATCATGCAAAGTCGCGCTCGCGGCTCAAGCGCAATGCAGGCGTCAGGGGAACTCTCGACGGGGAAGAAAAGGGCGAAGAATCGCCGTCAATCGATGTTGACGTGATCGCCCTGGATGACGCCTTGGAGAATCTGCTGCAACTCGAGCCGCGGCTGGCTCAGGTCATCGAGTTGTACTACTTCGGCGGAATGACATACGACGAAATTGCGGCGGCGACGAGCACATCGACCGCTACCGTGCATCGCGATATCCGCCTTTCCAGGGCATGGTTGCTGAATGAGATCGGCGGCACCAGATCGACATGATTCCGCGCGCACGCTGGCAGCAGATTCAGGACTTGTTCGATCAATTGGCGGACGTGGAAGTCGCCGAACGGACGGCCCATTTGGAAAAGAGCTGTGGTGGCGACGCCGAACTTCGCCTGTCGGTAACGTCCCTTCTCGATCTTGATCGCCGGCGCGAGGATCCCCTTCTGAACGCCATCGGCGCGGCTGCCGAATCGCTATTGGAAGATCACCGGGATCGCTTGATAGGCACGCGCGTGGGCCCGTATCGCGTGGTATCGATACTCGGCCATGGCGGTATGAGCACCGTTTATCGCGGCGAACGCGACGATTCGCAATACCAACAAACCGTGGCGATCAAGGTTTTGCAGCATGCGGCACTGCACCCTCGGCTACGCAGCAGGTTGCACAGCGAAAGGCACATTTTAGCGACGCTCGATCACTCCTCGATCGCGCGCCTGATCGACAGCGGCGACCTCGAGGACGGCACCCCCTACCTCGTGATGGAACACGTCGACGGCGAATCCATTGACGCCTACTGCGACAGCCGGACCTTGTTCATTCGCGAGCGCATCGAATTATTCATCGCGGTCTGCGCTGCGGTGCATTATGCGCACCGCAACCTGGTAGTGCATCGGGATATCAAGGCGTCGAACATTTTCGTCACCCACGACGGTACGCCGAAACTACTTGATTTCGGCATTGCAAAGCTGCTCGCGCCGGAGAGTCTATCGCACACCCTGCCGGTGACCCGTCTGCAGGAGCGGATCCTCACACCGGAAAACGCCGCGCCCGAACAAGTGCTCGGCCGCCCCATCACCACGGCGACCGACATCTACGCGCTCGGCGTGCTGCTATATCAGCTATTGACGGGCCGATCCCCGTATCGATTGCTGAGCTACAGCCAACTGCAACTGGAGCGGGCCATCTGCATGGACGACCCGGTGCGTCCGAGTCAAATGGTCGTTGCCAAACTCAAAGGCGAAGACGACGCGGATCGCAGCCGCATTTCCGATCGTCGCGGCCTCTCTCCACAACGCTTGCGTGCCCGCCTGGGCGGCGATCTGGATGCCATCGTCGCGATGGCCATGCGCAAAGAGCCGGATCGGCGCTACCCATCCGTCGAAGCCTTCGCCGACGATCTGCAGAGGCACCTGTTGGGACGGCCGGTGCGCGCGCGCCATGGCGATTGGCGCTACAACTCCGCCAAGTTTCTGCGCCGTAATGTATTCGCGGTAGTCGGAACGGCTGCCGTATTTATCGGCCTGGTGGTCATCGCCGGCATGACCCTCTGGCAGAATCACCGCATCGGGCTGGCGCGCGACGCCACCGCCCAGGAGCGCGACCGGGCGCAGCAGGTGTCGGCGTTTCTGGTCGACGTATTCTCGCAAGCGGATCCTTTCAACGCGCAGGGCCGGGAGGTTACGGCCAAAGACTTGCTTGATCGAGGCGCGGAGAAGATTACCGGCAATGCGAACCTGCAGCCCGAAGTTCGGGCGCAGTTGCTGGAGAGCATCGGGCTTGCGTACCGGCGGCAGGGATTGAACGAACGCGCCATACCCTTGTTCGAGCAAGCGGTGGCCATCCGCCGCGAGGAGCGGCCGCCCGACAGCCGCAATCTCGCGGCCGCTTTGGCCAACTTGGCCCAAGCACTGACCGGTGCCGGTCATTTGGTGAGTGCCGACGCCTACATGCAGCAAGCGGTCGCTCTATCGCAAAACAACGATACGCCGCCGACCGCGGAGACCGCCGATATCTTGGTCCAGTACGGACATTTTGCGCAAAACGTAAAAAGCGACCCGGAGCGCGCCAAGCAGCTTTTCGCCGATGCGCTCGCCATCTATCGCAATATTCCCGGCGATCAGCATTTGGCGATTGCCTCGACGCTCAGCGCCCTGGCCGGCGCGGCGATATGGTCGGGCGATTATGTGAACGGCGAGCAGTACCAGCGCGAGGCGCTCAACTTGTTTCGGGCGACCGTCAGCCGCAATTATCCCGATCATGCGGTGGCCTTGGCGGGCCTGGGTTACATACTCACGCAGCGCGGAAAATACGCGGAAGCCGAACAGACCCTCAATGAAGCCTTGGAGATTGAGCGCAGCGTTTTTGGACCGGACAACCAGAGGATCGCGGCAATCAAAGCCGATCTTGGCGCTCTCTACCAGCGAGAAGGCGACCCGATCCGCGCCATGGCCTCGACCCAGGATGCCGTGAAGATCACGACGAACCGCCTGGGCGCCAGCCACTACATGACCGGATACTATCTGGATTCCCTCGCCGATCTTTATCTCAAAGCCAATAATTTGGATGCCGCGGAGAATCGTGCACGCCAAGCGCTCGCGGTGTACGCGCAGGCGCTGCCCGCGCAGCATTTATTTGTAGCCGCTTCGCGACAGCTGCTCGGCGAGGTGCTTCTGCGCCGCGGTCAACTTGCGCCGGCCGAAGCCGAGCTTCGCGCCGCGCTGGATATTGATTTGGCCTTGGCGGGACCGGGAAATTGGCGCACTGCCCGCTCCGAGGCGAGCTTGGGCTGGATCTTGATCGCGGAAAACAAGGCGGCTGAGGGTGAGCCGCTGCTGCAGGGAGCGCAAAGAAAACTCTTGACGACGCTGGGTCCGCAACATCCTGAAGTCGTGCAGGCGACCGCGCGCCTCGCTGACTACTACCACGCGCATCACCGTGATGCCGATGCAGCGCAACTGCTCGCGACCGGCAAGCGCTAGCGACGAGGCAAACTGAGGGGAGCCTGCGGCCCGCTCTTGCGGTAGACTGCCTTGCATTTGAGGAGTCCCCAATGGCAAACAGAAAATCCTCGGCCTCACGACCGCTGTTCGCCGCGCTGTTCGCGGCGGGCATGATTGTAAATATTGCACACGCCGGCGCGCGCGAAGAGGGCCGCCTGCTCACCGCAACCGAAGTACTGGAAGAAGTCAAGGCCATGCCCGACGCGCGGCTGCCCGATACATTGCTCGCGCACGCATATGGAATCGCGGTGATACCCGATGTGGCGAAGATTGCCTTCATATTCGGCGGGCGCCACGGCAATGGAGTCCTTTCGCTCCGCGACAACCTGGCATCGCCATGGAGCAATCCCGTGTTCATCTCGTTGACCGGCGGCAGCTGGGGTTTTCAGGCCGGCGCGCAGTCCTCCGACATCATTTTGGTGTTCACCACCAAGCGCGGCGTTGAGGGCATTGCGGGAGGTAAACTTACCTTGGGTGCGGATGCCTCGGTTGCGACCGGACCGGTCGGACGCCAAGGATCTGCGGCAACCGATATAGGTTTGGCGGAGATCTATTCCTACGCGCGAACGCGCGGTTTATTCGGCGGAATTGCGCTCGATGGCAGCGTGATCTCGATCGATAGGTCGGCCAATGCGTCGCTCTATCATAAGAGCGGAGTTACGGCGACCGAGATCCTTTCTGGACAAGCGCCGGCGCCTCCGGCCACCGCGCAGCGTTTCCTCGACGAATTGGCCAAAGCGACGGGAACCGCGGCGGTACGCACCTCGCCGGCGCCGCAGGCCGAGTTGTCGGCTGCGCAGTCGCCGGGCACAGTCCCGCCGAGCGCCCAGCCGGCGCGCACTTACCCGCTGGAAGAACAGAAAAAACAGTGACTTTCGGCCCACTCGCCCTGAAGCGGTCCCGGCGAGTGTCGGCAGGCTTTCTGCTCGCCTCCCTGTGGCTTTTTTCCGCGCTCGCCGACGCACGGGCGCCGCTGGTGATATTGACGGACTTTGGCACGCAGGACGGTGCGGTATCGGCCATGAAGGGTGTCGCGTATGGCGTCTCGCAGGATTTGCTGATATCCGACTTGAGTCACGAAAATCCGAGCATTTTCGACGGTGCATACCGGCTCTACCAAACCGAGCAGTTTTGGCCGGAGGGCACAGTGTTCGTGGCCGTGGTGGATCCCGGCGTCGGAACCAAACGCTTGTCGGTCGTGTTGAAGACCCGCACCGGCCGCTTCTTCGTCGGCCCAAATAATGGTCTCCTGTCATTGGTCGCGGAACGCGATGGCATCGAGGGGCTGCGCCAAATCGATGAAAGCATCAATCGACGGCCGGGCTCGGATGAATCGCACACATTTCACGGCCGCGACGTGTTCGCGTATACCGGTGCACGGCTCGCGGCCGGTGTGATCAGCTTCGAGCAAGTCGGACCCTCCTTGCCGCCGCAGGCCCTGATCAACATCGCGTACCGCAAGCCGCAGCGCTTAGGGGACAAGGTAGCGGGGATTATTCCGGTGCTGGATGTCCAATTCGGCAATGTGTGGACCAATATTCCGAAACCGTTATTCGACGAGCTGCATGTGGCGCTGGGAACAGCGCTGCATGTGCGCATTTTCCACAATGGAAATTTGGTCGACGAGACACGCGCGCCCTACCAGCGCACTTTCGGCGAAGTGCCGGTGGGCAAACCCTTGGTGTACATCAATAGTCTCCTGAACGTCGCCGTGGCGCTCAATCAGCAAAACTATGCGGCCGCCCACAAAATTGAATCCGGCCCGGACTGGACCATCGAGATTGCGAAGAACTGAATCCGTCGCCTGGCGCAGCCCTCTTATGCCAGCGGCAGATGATGCGGCCGCACCAGCATATGCCAGTTCTGGTGCTCCTCCAGAATCAACTCGATCGCCGCCTGGATCGACTCCTTGATCGGCTCAGCGCTGCACACGGGGTCTTGCTTGTCGAGAGTTGCATGAATGCGGGCGATGGCGCGCTGCAGTTCGACCGCCAGACGTTCGGATGTTGCGCCCAGCCGATAGGCCTCGGATTGCGCCAGCGCGCCGTGCAGGGAGGCGCCGAGCGCCGGGAAAAAAGTGGTGATGATCGACAACCAAAAGGTATGCATCACAAGATGCAGCAGTGCTCCAAGCGCGGTCAGCCCGAATAGTCCACTGTTCACCGAATGGATACGGTGCAACAGTGCGTGCTGCCTGATTGCAACTCGATGATGGTAGTGCGTCTGCCCTTCGAGAATCCCCACCGTCCACAGTGCGTAGCTGGAAATGAACTGCGGGTCCGACCAGGCTCGGTCGAGCAGCGGCCGCGCCAAGGATTCGTACTTCGCACAAATTGCCGAAACGTCATCGCCGCTGCGCAGGTGCTGGCCCGGATCGAACACCTGGACGTACCAGTTTGCTTTTGATTCATGCCGCGCAAAGTCGAGCAGCGGCGCGACCAGCGGCAGGTACCAGGTCAGCTCGGCGGTGGTGCGCGCGCGCAGCCACTGTCCCTGCCAATCGCGCCGGTGACCCAGCCAATAGATGGCGCTCACCGTGCCGATGATGAAGACCTCCGCAGCCGCCCACAGGCCTAAATACGGGTGCAGCACATGGCGGCGATCATCCCAACCCAGCGCGAGCGGCAGGACGGCGAACAGCACCGCCAGCGCGCTCAACAGGTAAATGGCCCAAAAACCGCTGCGATAGCGGTGCCCATAGTGCACGGCGCGCTCATCGAACATTTGATGTTCACGAGCAAGTGCATCGATGAACGGCACCAGTCGCTCGGGCGGACTCGGCGGCGGGCTCTGCGGCGGATACTGCAATCGCAGCCCGATCAGCAGGATGCGTTGAATGATCTGATGCAGCGCCATGCGGCCTAGCTCAAGATTTCATAGGTGGTGGCGAAGATATTCTTCGCGACGATGCCAAGACTGCCGTCGCCATAGTCAACCAGCCAATCACCCGGATGGCCGGAAAGTTGCGATACCCCATCGGCGAGCACGACGTCGAATGATTCCTGCAATTGCAGCGCGAGGATGCAGTTGGGCAGACTCATATAGTGTCCCGACTCGCCCGCTTTGGTCGGCGGCACCGGCCGGTACTTATGCGCGAACTTCGCCTGCGAGACGCGCCATTGCTGGCCGCCGTTGCCCGTTAAAATCGCGTCTCCGGTATGCGCATGGACGATGCCTTCCGGCGTGCGCACGATGCAGGCAACCGGAGTGAAGCGAACTTCCACCTCGCGTTCCAGCTTACGGGCTTTCACATGCCGCGGGTTATTGAGCACGTCGGCGGAGAAGCCGTTCTGACCGCTGCAACGAAACATCGGATGGTGCTGCAAATTCATCCCGCGGCGCCTGCCGGCGCGGCGCGCAAAATCCGTGCTTCGCGACCGCGCGAGTGCATCATTGGAAAACTCCGTTGTTGTCTGCCGGCCGAATCATACACAATATTAGCTGAGGATCGTCGCCCAGACCCTGTCGCGGCCCGTGTACAATAAAGCACAAGTGTCCGCTTCTCATGTGCCTGCGTCCCTGCTCGATCGGGCATGCGAGCCCTATCGCAATGCCGGCCGGTTTGCCTATTACTTTGCGCGCGGCAAGTTAAGGGCAGATCCGGTATACGGTGCCATCATCAA
>Ga0210394_10000832_pt1 | contig 56390 bp, 55 predicted proteins | sample IncBWC12MmetaG_FD_160121 | JGI IMG/M metagenome (GOLD analysis project Ga0210394, IMG submission 160121) | Forest soil microbial communities from Barre Woods Harvard Forest LTER site, Petersham, Massachusetts, United States - Inc-BW-C-12-M | ecosystem: Environmental > Terrestrial > Soil >...
CTTGCGCCGCAGCCGCCCGACCAGCACCTCGATGACGTTGCTGTCGCGCTCGAAGTCCTGGTCGTACAGCCGCTCGGTGAGCTCGGTCTTCGAGATCACGTCCCCGGCGCGCAGCATGAGGTGCTCGAGGATGCGGTACTCGAAGGTCGTGAGCTCCACCGGGGCGCCGTCCACCTGGATCGTCTGCGCGCGCGTGTCGAGCACGATGGGGCCACATCGCAGGAGCGGGGTCGCCCAGCCGCCCGCACGGCGCAACAGCGCCTGCAGCCGCGCCAGCACTTCCTCGAAATGAAACGGCTTGGTCACGTAATCGTCGGCGCCCGCCTGCAGGCCCTCCACCTTGTCCTGCCAGTTGTCGCGCGAGGTCAGTATCAGGATGGGGTAGGACTTGCGCGCCGCACGCAGGCGGCGGATCACTTCGAGACCGGGGAGGCCCGGCAGTCCCAGATCGACGATGGCGACGTCGAGCGGATACTCCTGACCGGCGAACAGGGCCTCGTTGCCGTCGCAGGCGACATCCACCGTGAACCCGGCCTCGGTCAGGCGGGTCCTGAGCGTATCGCGCAACGCCGCCTCGTCTTCGACCACCAGAACGCGCATATCCCCTTCCCGGGACCGCTACAGGATCGCACCGCTCGCCGCATCGACGCGCACGGTCCACACTTTTCCCGCGGGCCGGTTGAACAGTCGCAGCACATAGACCGTATGCGCGCCCTGCTTCTGCGTCTCGGCCTTCACCACGCTCGCGTGATAGCGCTGCTCGACCATCCTGACCGCCTGGGTCATGGTCACTGACTCACGCGCGAGCGCCGCACCCGCAGCCGCGGCCGCGAGCAGGAAGATAAGGAGCACGCGGGTGACTTTCATGGCAACGGGCAAGCGTAGCGCATCCGCCAGCCGCACCGCGACCGGCGGCGACGCAGTTGCCGGCTTCAGCCGCCGTTCAGTTTGGCTTCACGCCATAACGCGTCCCATTCGGCGGCCGACAGCTTTTCCAGCTCGAGGCCGCGGCTGCGGGCGGCAGTCTCCATGTGCGCAAAGCGCTGCTCGAACTTGCTGTTCGCGGCGCGCAGCGCAGCTTCCGGATCGACGTGCAGGTGACGGCTCCAGTTGACCACGGCAAACAGCAGATCCCCCATCTCCTCCATGAGCGCCGCGGCGTCCCCGCCTCTGTGCGCCTGCTCCACCTCCTGCAGCTCCTCGAGTACCTTGGCACGCACCGGCTGGGCGTCGGGCCAGTCGAAGCCGACCCGGGCGGCGCGGCGCCCGAGTTTGGCCGCGCGGCTCAGGGCCGGCAGCGCCCGGGGGACACCGGCCAACACCGCGGCGCCCGCGCCGGCCGCGCGCGCGGCGGCAGCACGCTCCTGCGCCTTCTGCTGCTCCCACACGCGCACCAGATCCCCGGGCGCCAGCGCCGCGCCGGCGAACAGGTGCGGATGGCGCCGCACCAGTTTCTCGCGGATGGCGGTGGCCACGGCGGCGAAGTCGAACCAGCCGCGCTCCTCGGCCATGCGTGCATGGAATACCACCTGGAACAACAGGTCGCCGAGCTCATCGCGCAGGTGCTCGCGGTCGCCGCGCTCGACGGCATCGGCCACCTCGTAGGCTTCCTCGATGGTGTAGGGGGCGATGGTGGCGAAGGTCTGCTCGCGGTCCCACGGGCAGCCGCTCTCGGGGTCGCGCAGGCGTGCCATCAGCGCCAGCAGCGCGGTGAGTGCGCGTTCCGCTTCGCTCATGTGGGCGGCGGCGGGTTGCACAGTCGATACAGCGTCAGCAACATCCCCGCGGTCGCGCCCCAGATGTTGCGCTCCCCAAAAGGAATGTCGTGGAAGTCGCTCCATTCGCCGGTGACCGCCGAGCGGCGGCGCTGCAGGACGTGATGGGCGGGATCGAACAGGTAGTCCACCGGCACCTCGAAGGTGTCCTCCACCTCATCGCTTGCCAGCAGCAGCTCGAAGCCCGGCTGCACGAAGGCGACCACCGGAGTGACGCGAAAGCCGGTGACCACCAGGTGATCGGGCAGGAAGCCGATCACCGACACGAAGCGCTCGTCGAGGCCGATCTCCTCGCGCGCCTCGCGCAGCGCCGCAGCCTGCGGGCTGCCGTCCGTGGCTTCGATGCGTCCGCCGGGGAAGCTGACCTGCCCGGCGTGATTGCGTAGCTGCGTGGCGCGCTGCGTGAACAGCACCGTCAGCTCGCGCCGCTCCACCAGCGGAATGAGCACCGCCGCCGGCACCGCTTCGCGGCTGAACAGCTTGCGGTAGCGGGGAGTGTCCGGCTCCCAGGTCACCGGCAGCAGCCAATCCTTGGGATCGTGGCGCGGCACCGAGCCGTGCAGCCGCGCGCGGATGATCGCCGACCAGTCGCGCTTCGGTGCCGCCGGCGCGCTGTCGTGATCCAGGCTAGGCATCCTGCATCGCCACGCTGCGTCGTCAGCCGCTGCCGCCCTTGATGCCGCCGGTGGTGAGCTCGGCCGGGTCCAGGAGCTTCGCCAGCTGCTCGCGCGGCAGGTCGGTCATCTCCGCGGCCACTTCGCGGATCGGCCGCCCCTGCTCGTAGGCCTTCTTGGCGATGGCGGCTCCCTTTTCGTAACCAATCACCGGGTTGAGCGCAGTCACCAGGATGGGGTTGCGATCGAGCGCCGCAGCGATGTGGGCCTGGTTGACCCGGAAGCCTGCAATCGCACTGTCGGCCAGCGCGCGCGCGACGTTCGCCAGCAGGCGCAGGCTCTCCAGTAGATTGTCCGCGATCACCGGCAGCATCACGTTGAGCTGAAAGTTGCCCGACTGGCCCGCTATCGTGATGGCCGCGTCGTTACCGATCACCTGCGCGGCCACCATCGTGGTGGCTTCCGGTATCACCGGATTGACCTTACCCGGCATGATGCTGCTGCCCGGTTGCAGGGCCGGCAGCGCAATCTCGGCCAGGCCCGCCAGCGGGCCGCTGTTCATCCAGCGCAGATCGTTGGCGATCTTCATCAGGCTCACCGCAATGACCTTCAACTGCCCGGACAGCTCGACCGCGGTGTCCTGGGCCGCGAGCGCCTCGAAATAGTTGCCCGCCGGCACGAAGGCGAGACGGGTGAGCCCGCTCAGCTCGGCGCAGAAGCGCCGGGCGAAATCCGGATGCGCATTGATGCCGGTGCCGACCGCCGTGCCGCCCTGCGCCAGCGCCAGCAGCCGCGGCTCGACCGACTCCAGGCGCGCCACACCGTTCTCGATCTGCGTGCGCCACGCGGACAGCTCCTGCGCCAGCATGACCGGCATCGCGTCCATCAGGTGTGTACGGCCGGTCTTGACGATGCCCTGCACCTCGCGCTCCTTGCGCTCGAGCGTCACGCGCAGGTGTCCGAGCGCCGGTATCAGCTCGCGGCGCATCGTCAGCGCGGCGCTCAGATGGATCGCCGTCGGGATGACATCGTTGCTGCTCTGGCACATGTTGACGTGGTCGTTGGCATGCACGGCGCTGCCGAGGCGCCGCGTGGCCAGCGCCGCGATCACCTCGTTGGCATTCATGTTGCTGCTGGTGCCGGAGCCGGTCTGAAACACGTCGAGCGGGAACTGCGCGTCGTGCTGTCCGGCGGCAACCTCCGCCGCCGCCGCCTCCACCGCCTGCGCCACCCGGGCATCGAGCAGGCCCAGCGCCCGGTTCGCGCGGGCCGCTGCCTGCTTCACCAGGCCGAGTGCGCTGATGAACGCCGGCGGCAGCGGACGGCCGCTGATGCGGAAGTTCTCCACCGCGCGCTGTGTCTGCGCACCCCATAACGCCTCGGACGGCACTCTGACCTCGCCCATGCTGTCGTGCTCCACCCGGAAAGAAGTCATGCACGCACTCCGCCGCAACTGCGCCGCTGAGCGCGGCAACTACGCCCGGCCGGACGGCCGTATGCGTTATGATGCAAATCCTAGCACTTCGAGGCGCCCGGTAACGCATGCCCGCGAGCCCCACCGACCCCCTGTCAGCGCTCGACGCGCTCTCACCGGTGGATGGGCGCTACCGCAATGTGGCGGCGCCGCTGCGCGAGCTGTTGTCGGAAGCCGCACTTGTCCGTGAGCGCATCCGCATCGAGGCGCTGTGGCTGCTGCACCTGGCAGTGGCGCTGCCGCAGCTGCCCGGGGCGCGCCTGGCGGACGCCGTGCGTGCACGCGCGCAACAGCTGGCCGATGCGCCCGACGCCGGCGCGGCAGCGGCGGTAAAGAGCATCGAGGCGCGCATCAACCACGACGTCAAGGCCGTGGAGTACTACCTGCGCGAGCAGCTCGCCGCCGCCGGCGCGCCGCCGGCGACCCTCGAGCTGGTGCACTTCGGCTGCACCTCCGAGGACATCAATAATCTTGCCTACGCGCGGCTGCTGCAGGCGGCGCGGCGCGCGCTGCAGCCGGTGCTCGCCGCGCGCATACGCGAGCTCAGCACCCTCGCCCACCGTTACGCCCCGCTCGCGATGCTGGCGCGCACCCACGGGCAGCCGGCAAGCCCCACCACCCTCGGCAAGGAGTTGGCGAACTTCGCCGCCCGGTTGCAGCGGCTCGAGCGGCGCTGGGGTACGGTGAGCATTCTCGGCAAGTGGAACGGCGCGGTGGGCAATTTCAACGCCCAGGTAGTGGCCGTGCCCGGGGTCGACTGGCCGGCCGTGGCGCGCGCTTTCGTGACCTCGCAGGAACTGGAATACAACCCCTGGACCACGCAGATCGAGCCGCACGACTGGATCGGCGAGTATTGCGATGCGCTGGCGGCGGCGAACGTGGTGTGCATCGACCTGTGCCGCGACCTGTGGGGGTACGTCTCGCTCGGCTATCTGCGCCAGCGCGCGGTCCCCGGCGAGGTCGGCTCGTCCACCATGCCGCACAAGGTGAACCCGATCGACTTCGAGAATGCCGAGGGCAACTGCGGGGTCGCCAACGCGCTGCTGCGACACTTCGCCGACAAACTGCCGCTATCGCGCTGGCAGCGTGATCTCACCGACTCGACGGTGCTGCGCAACTGCGGGGTGGCGCTCGGGCACACTCTCATCGCCTGGAGCGCGCTCGGCCGCGGCCTCGCCAGGATCGAGGCCGATCCCGAGCGCATCGGCGCCGACCTTGCCGGCGCCTGGGAGGTGCTCGGCGAGGCGGTGCAGACGGCGCTGCGCGCCGCGGGCGTCCCAGGCGGCTACGAGCAGCTGAAGGAATTCACCCGCGGGCGCGCGATCGACGCGGCAACCCTGGCGGCCTTCATCGAGCAGCTGCCGTTGCCCGCCGCGGACAGGGCGCGCCTGCGCAGTCTGCGGCCGGCCGACTACACCGGACTTGCCGCGCAGCTCGCGCGCGAGCTGTAGGCCACACAGCGGGGCGCCTGGTCCGCCGCTGGGCAGCGTACGCAAGCGCCCGACCGCTGCCTGCAAAGTGCGAACCAGCGCGCGCTTTTGACTTACTGCGCGCCCGCCGCCCGCCCAAACCGTGACCGGGTTGGCAAGGCTATTCCCACCGCCGTCACTAAGATCGCCTGCAACCTGCCTCCCGTGCAGGGATTTCGGGGCCCAAGGCGTGGCAATAAGCGGGGAACTCGACAACAACGGTGCATTGGCGCAGCTCGCGAACGCGCGCTACGCCTCTGAGTCCGTGAATCCCGGCAGCACTGGCCCGTCCACGCGCCAGGGCGCCGAGACGCTCACCGTGCTCACCTCGCTCGCCGAGGTGCGCGCGGCGGTCAACGAGATAGCCGCCGCCGCGCAGCGCCTGATCTCCATCTACACCCCCGACCTCGAGCCCGACCTCTACGATCAGAGTGCCTTCCTCGAAGTCATCAAGCACTTCGTCCTGACGCGCAGCTTCGCCAAGGTACGGGTACTGCTCGCGGAGCCCACGCGTGTGATGCGCGACAGCAACCGCTTCGTCGCCATGGGGCGGCGCCTGTCGAGCTGCATCGACATCCGCTACGTGGCGGCCCAGGCTCCGCAGCGCGCCTCGGCTTACCTCATCGCCGATGACCGCGCCATCGTCTACCGCATGCGCGCCGACAGCTGGGATGGCGTCGCCGACATCAACAATCCGAGCGCTGCGCGCCTGTATCTGCAGGAATTCGACCAGGTGTGGAACGCCAGCGCCGCCGAGCACGGGCTGCGCGCCGCCCGCCGCGGTTAAGCCTCCCGCCGTCGCGCCACCCGTGACCGACGAGCACGCCCCGTCAGCCCGCCGCCGGCTACAATTTCGTCCATGCCCCGCAACCCCGAAGTCACCGTAGCTGCCGTCACCGAGAAGGACGGGCGCTTCCTTATCGTCGAGGAGCGCGTCGGACGCCGGCTGCTGCTCAACCAGCCGGCCGGGCACGTCGAGAGCGGCGAGACCCTGCTTGCCGCGGTGGTGCGCGAGGCGCGCGAGGAGACCGCCTGGTGCTTCGAGCCGCGGACGCTGGTGGGCGTGTACCTATGGCGCAATCCCGCCAACGGCCGCGCGATCCTGCGGTTTGCCTTTGCCGGCTCGGTGAGTGATCACGATGCCGCGCAAGCGCTCGACCGCGGCATCCTCGGCACGCACTGGCTGACCCCGCGCGATCTCGAGCACCAGCCGCAGCGGCTGCGCAGTCCGCTCGTTCTGCGCTGCGTACGCGACTACCTCGCCGGTCGCCATCAGACCCTGCAGGCGGTGGCGCAGCTCGATCTGCTGACGGCGCCGGCGTTCCTCCGCGACGCGGTGCCGACGGCCGACAGCGCGGTGACCGCCCTCGCACCGTGAGGTGCGCCCGGCGCCCCGCGCGGGCGCCGTCGAACTCCTGAAGCCCCGGATCTGCGGCGCGGTGCGCTAAAATCGCCGCATGTCCCCGCTCCCGATCGCCCCACCCGCCGCCGGCGCACGCGTCATCGTCGGTCTGTCCGGCGGAGTCGACTCCGCGGTCGCCGCCCTGCTGCTGCAGGAGGGCGGCTGGGACGTGCAGGGCCTTTTCATGAGCAATTGGGAGGAGGACGACGATACCTGGTGCACCGCCGCGCGCGACTTCCAGGATGCTCGCGCCGTAGCGCGCGAGCTCGGCCTTGCTCTGCACCGCGTCAGTTTCGCGGCTGAATACCGCGAGCGCGTATTCCGGCACTTCTTGCGCGAGCACCAGGCCGGCCGCACGCCGAACCCGGACGTGCTGTGCAACCGCGAGATCAAGTTCGGCGTGGCGCTCGAGTGGGCTCGGCGGCTCGGCGGCACCCACTTCGCGACCGGTCATTACGCGCGGCTGCTGCCCGCGGCCGACGGCCCGGCGCTGTGCAAGGGTGTCGACGCCGGCAAGGATCAGAGCTACTTCCTGCACGCGCTGACCGGCGCACAGCTGGCGCGCACGCTGCTGCCGCTCGGCGGTCTGCTCAAGAGTGAGGTGCGCGAGCGCGCGCGGCGCGCCGGGCTGCCGGTGTTCGACAAGCCGGACAGCACCGGGATCTGCTTCATCGGCGAGCGGCCGTTTCGCGAATTCCTCGGCCGCTATCTGCCCCGCAGCCCCGGCCCGATACGCTCGCCCGAGGGCGAACACCTCGGCACCCACGAGGGGCTGCCGTTCTACACGCTCGGCCAGCGCGCCGGGCTCGGTATCGGTGGCCGCGCCGGTCGCGCCGCGCAGCCCTGGTACGTGGCCGCGAAGGAAGCCGCCAGCAATACCCTGATCGTGGTGCAGGGTGGTGACCATCCGTTGCTGGCGGGCGCCGGCCTGGTCACCGGCAGATGGCACTGGCTGTCGACAGCGCGGCACGCGCCGTTCGGCGCCCGGCTGAAAGTGCGCTATCGCCAGAACGAGCAGCCGGCGCTGCTTACGCCGCTCACCGACGGCGCCATGCACGTCGCCTTCGAGCAGCCGCAGCGCGCGGTCACGCCCGGACAGTATGCGGTCGCCTACGAGGGTGAGCGCTGTCTCGGCGGGGCGGTGATCGAAGCGGTAACCGCCGCACGCCCGCGCTGCGCCGCGGCCTGAGGCGGCCGGCGACGTGCGGCAACCGAAGCCCGATATAATCGCGCCGACACGGAGACCCGCATGACCAACAGCTTCCGGGCGCGCTCGACTCTCACGGCCGGCGATCGCAATTACGAGATCTGGAGCCTCGCGGCGTTGCCGCAGGACAAGGTCGCGCGGCTGCCGTTCTCGCTGAAGATCCTGCTGGAGAACCTGTTGCGCTGCGAGGACGGCGTGAACGTCACGCGCGCCGACATCGAGGCTCTCCTCGAGTGGAATCCGGCGGCCACGCCCTCGCACGAGATCGCCTTCACCCCGGCGCGCGTGATCCTCCAGGATTTCACCGGGGTGCCGTGCGTGGTGGATCTGGCGGCGATGCGCGACGCCATCGTGCGGCTCGGGGGCAATGCGGAGCGCGTCAACCCCCTCAACCCCGCCGAGCTGGTCATCGATCACTCGGTGCAGGTCGATGAGTACGGCTCGTCCCGGGCGCTGGCGGCCAATACCGCCATCGAATTTACCCGCAACCGCGAGCGCTACGCCTTCCTGCGCTGGGGGCAGACCGCGTTCCGCAACTTCTCGGTGGTGCCGCCGAATACCGGCATCGTGCACCAGGTGAATCTCGAGTACCTCGCGCGCGTCGTCTTCGACGCCGGCGAGGACGGGCCGCGGCGCGCTTACCCCGACACGCTCGTCGGCACCGACTCGCATACCACGATGATCAACGGGCTGGGCGTGCTCGGCTGGGGAGTGGGCGGCATCGAGGCCGAGGCCGCGATGCTCGGTCAGCCGGTAACCATGCTGATACCCCAGGTCATCGGCTTTCGACTGGATGGGCGGCTGCAACCGGGCGCCACCGCCACCGACCTGGTGCTGACCGTCACGGAGATGCTGCGCGAGAAGGGCGTGGTCGACAAGTTTGTCGAGTTCCACGGCGACGGCCTTGCCAACCTGCCGCTGGCCGATCGCGCCACGATCGCCAACATGGCGCCCGAGTACGGCAGCACCTGCGGCATCTTCCCGATCGACGCGGAGACGGTGCGCTACCTGGAGCTGTCGGGCCGCACCCGCGAGCGGCTGGAGCTGGTGAACGCCTACGCCCGCGCTCAGGGCCTGTGGCGCAGCGAGGGCGCGACCCCGGCGCGCTACAGCGACGAGCTCGAGCTCGATCTCGCCAAGGTCGAGCCCTCTCTCGCTGGACCGCGCCGCCCGCAGGACCGCGTACCGCTGAAGTCTGCGCGGCAGGTATACACGGCCGCGGCCCAGAAGACCGCCGCCGAGCGCAGCGCCCGCAATCCGGGCGCCCACGGCGTCGCCCCGGTGATCCTCAAGGGACAGAGTCTCGAGCTCAAGGACGGTGCGGTGCTGATCGCGGCTATCACCAGCTGCACCAACACTTCCAACCCTTCCGTGATGCTCGCGGCGGGGCTGCTGGCCCGCAAGGCGCGGGCGCGCGGCCTCACCGCCAAACCCTGGGTCAAGACCAGCCTCGCGCCCGGCTCGCGCGTGGTGACCGATTACTTCGTCAAGGCCGGCGTGCTCGAGGATCTCGAGGCCCTCGGCTTCGATCTCGTTGGCTACGGATGCACCACTTGCATCGGCAACTCCGGCCCGCTGAAGCCGGAGATCTCCGCGGCCGTCAAAGCCGGCGATCTCACCGCCTGCGCGGTGCTCTCGGGGAACCGCAACTTCGAGGGGCGCGTGCACCCCGAGGTGCGCATGAACTTCCTCGCGTCCCCGCCGCTGGTGGTCGCCTACGCCCTCGCCGGCACGCTCGACATCGACCTGACGACGGAAGCACTCGGCACCGGCAGCGACGGCGCGCCGGTGCGTCTCGCCGACATCTGGCCGAGCGATATTGAGGTGCAGGACCTGGTGCGCCGCTCGCTCGACTCGCAGATGTTCCGTCAAAGCTACGCCAGCGTGTTCAAGGGCGATGAGCACTGGGCGAGCATCCAGGTGCCTGCCGGGCAGCGCTATGCCTGGGACGCGAAGTCGACCTACGTGAAGCACCCGCCCTATTTCGAGGGCATGAGCATGACGCCGGCACCGCTGGCGGACGTGCGCGGCGCGCGCGTACTGGCGGTACTCGGCGATTCGGTGACCACCGACCACATCTCGCCCGCCGGCAACATCGCCCGCAGCAGTCCGGCGGCGCGCTATCTCATCGAGCAGTCAGTCGAGCCAAAGGATTTCAACTCCTACGGCGCGCGCCGCGGCAACCACGAAGTCATGGTGCGCGGCACATTCGCCAACATCAGGCTGCGCAATCTGCTGGTGCCCGGCGTCGAAGGCGGTGTGACCGTCCACCTGCCCGATAACGTGCAGGCTTCCATCTATGAGGTGGCCATGCGCTACCGGCAGGAAGGCACCGCGCTGGTGGTGCTCGCCGGGCGCGAATACGGCACCGGCTCCTCACGCGACTGGGCGGCCAAGGGCACCATGCTGCTCGGCGTGCGGGCGGTCATCGCCGAGAGCTACGAGCGCATTCACCGCTCGAATCTGATCGGCATGGGCGTCGCGCCGCTGCAGTTCCGCCCGGGACAGAACGTGGCGTCACTCGGACTCACCGGGCGTGAACGCTTCGACATCAGCGGTCTCAGCCGCGGGGATGCCGGTGAAGTGACCGTCACCGCGACTCCCGACAACGGCAAGCCGCTGCAGTTCAGCGCGCGGCTGCGCATCGACACGCCGAAGGAGCGCGAGTACTTCCGTCACGGCGGCATCCTGCAGTACGTGCTGCGGCAGCTCGCCGCGGCGGGCGGCGCGGCCTGACCGCACCCGTACCGGCTCAGTCGCCGGCGGCGCGCGCCGCTGCACCGGAACGGATGCTGGCGGTGTTCGATCTCGACGGCACGCTCACGCGCGGCGACACCTTGTCGCGCTACCTCGGCGCGTACCTCACGCGCCATCCGGCACGACTGCTGCAGCTGGTGCGGGTGCTGCCGGTGCTGGCGCACTTCGCTGCGGGGCGTGCCGACCGCGGCGCCCTCAAAGCCGCATGGATCGCCGCAGTCCTCGGCGGACGCAGCCGTGCCGAGCTGGAGGCGTGGACGGCGCAGTGCGTGCCGCATCTCATCGCTCAGGGCCTGCGGCACGATGCGCTCGCTGCGCTGGAGGGCCACCGCCGCGCCGGGGACGCGCTGGTGCTGCTGAGCGCCAGCCCCGACCTGTACGTTCCGGCCATTGGTCGTGCACTCGGTTTCAACGAGACGGTATGCAGCGGCCTCGAATGGGACCGGGACCGCCTCACCGGCCGCCTCGCCACGCCCAACCGCCGCGGCGCAGAGAAGGCGCGCTGCCTCGAAGCGCTGCGCCTGCGCTACCCGCACCTGCCGGTGACCGCCTATGCCAATGCGGCCAGCGACCTCGAGCATCTGCGGCTTGCCGACCGCGCCGTGCTGGTAAATGGGAGATGGTGCGCGAGGCGGCAGGCCGCGCGGAGTAACATTGCCCGTGTCAGGTGGCGCTGAAACGGCGCGCCGGTGACCTTTTCCGGGTGCGGCCGGTCTACTGTCAACGGAGGCTCACCATGCCCACGCGCGTCCCCCGCATTGCCCCGTCCGAAATCACCCCCCCGCAGGTGTACTTCAATCGCCGTACGCTGCTCGCCGGGGCGCTCGCCGGGGCGGGCAGTGCGCTGCTGCGCGCCGCGGAACTGCCGCCGGCCGCGGGCGCCGCGCTCGCCGCCACCGCGAACCCGCGCTATTCGGTCGGCGAGACGCCGAACAAGTACCAGGAGATCACCACCTACAACAACTTCTACGAGTTCGGCACCGACAAGGATTCTCCCAGCGAGAACGCCCACACCTTGAGGACGCGGCCGTGGAGCGTCAACGTCTACGGCGAGTGCGAGCAGCGCGGCACCTTCGACCTCGAGGACCTGCTCAAGGGCCAGGCACTGGAGGAGCGCGTCTACCGCTTCCGCTGCGTCGAGGCGTGGTCGCTGGTGGTGCCGTGGGTCGGGTTTCCCCTCAGCAATCTGCTGACGCGCTTCCAGCCGAACTCGCGCGCGAAGTTCGTGGAGTTCACCACGCTGCTCGATCCGCGCCAGATGCCCGGGCAGCGCGTGGCGGTACTGCCGTGGCCGTACGTCGAGGGACTGCGCATCGACGAGGCCATGCATCCGTTGACCCTGATGGTGGTCGGGCTCTACGGGCGGGTATTGCCGAACCAGGACGGCGCGCCGCTGCGGCTCATCGTGCCGTGGAAGTACGGCTTCAAGAGCATCAAGTCGATCGTGAAAATCGGCTTCACCGAGCGGCAGCCGCGTAATACCTGGAATATCTCGGTGCCGAACGAGTACGGCTTCTATGCCAACGTCAACCCGAAGGTGGACCATCCGCGCTGGAGCCAGGCGAGCGAGCGGCGCATCGGCGCGCCGTTCCTCGCGGCGCGCCGTCCGACGCTGCCCTTCAACGGTTATGCCGACGAGGTCGCGAGCCTCTACCAGGGCATGGACCTGCGGCGCTACTTTTGACCGTCACCGAGCGCTATCGCTTCGTCTACAAGCCGCTCGTGTTCATCGCGAGTCTGCTGCCGCTCGCCTGGATGATCTGCGGCGTCACCGGCTGGTTCGGCGCCAGTCTGGGAGCCGACCCGGTGAAGCGACTCGAGCACGAGTGCGGCAAGACCGCGCTCAACCTGCTGCTGCTCACTCTGGCGGTGAGCCCGGTGCGCGAGCTCGCCGGGCTGCCGCAGCTGCTGCGGCTGCGCCGCATGCTGGGCCTGTTCGTCTTCTTCTACGCGGTGGTGCATTTCACGATATACCTGGTCCTCGACCTGGAGCTCAATTTCCGCGTGCTCGGGGCCGACATCGTCAAGCGCCCTTACATCACCATAGGCTTCGCGGCGCTGCTCATGCTGATCCCGCTGGCGGTGACCTCCACCAATCGCATGATGCGGCGCCTCGGCCGGCGCTGGCAGCGCCTGCATCGGCTGGTCTATGCGATCGCGCTGCTCGCGGTGTGGCACTTCTACTGGCAGGTGAAGCGCGACGTGCGCGAGCCGCTGGTCTACGCCGGGGTGCTCGCGGTGCTGCTCGGCTACCGCGTACTGCGCGCCCAGGCGCGCCGCGCCAGCGCACCGCAGTCGGTGCAAGGAGTGAATCCATGACACGTCCCCTGTCAGCGCACACGCTGGCCGCAGTGCTGCTCACGGCCGCCCTCGCCGCGGTGCCCGTGGCCGGCGCGGATGAGCGCGCGGCGCCGCTGCCCGCGCCGGCAGTCGACAATCCGAAGGCAGCGGGCGGTGTGCAGACCGCGGTCTTCGCCGGCGGCTGCTTCTGGGGCTTGCAGGGCGTGTTCGAGCACGTGCGCGGGGTGCGGGGCGTGCTCGCCGGTTACTCCGGCGGCTCGCGGCTGACCGCCAGGTACGGCGACGTCGGCCAGGGTCACACCGGCCACGCCGAGTCGGTGCAGATCAGGTTCGATCCGTCGGCGATCAGCTACGGCGAGCTGCTGCAGATCTTCTTCTCCGTGGCGCACGATCCGACACAACTCAACCGCCAGGGCCCGGACAGCGGCTCGCAGTACCGCTCGGCCGTCTTCTACGCGGATGACCTGCAGCGGCGCATCGCCAGCGACTACATCGCGCAGCTCGAGCAGGCCAAGGTGTTTGCGCAGCCGATCGTCACGCGGGTCGATGCGCTGAGCGGTTTTTATCCGGCGGAGGACTACCACCAGGACTTCTACCTCAAGAATCCGCGCTATCCCTACATCGTGATCAACGATCTGCCGAAGATCAGCAACCTGAAGACGCTGTTCCCCGATCGCTGGCGCGACTCACCGGCGACGATCGCCGCACGCTAGCTGCGCGCCCTCACATTGCGGTGCGTATCTGCCACAGCTCCGGGAAGAACTTCAGCTCCAGCGCCTTGGCGAGATAGGAGACTCCGCCGGTACCGCCGGTCCCGGGCTTGTAGCCGATGATGCGCTCCACCGTCTTCAGGTGATGGCAGCGCCATAGCTGGAAGTTGTGATCGAGGTCGACGAGCCGCTCGGCAAGCTCGTACAGATCCCAGCCCTTGTCGGCGTTGTGGTAGACGCCCAGCCACGCTCCGGCCACCTGCTTGCTGGCCCGGTAGGGTTCGCTGAAGTCGCGCGACAGGTACTCCTCGGGTATGCCGTAGCCGCGGCGGCTCAGCAGCCGCAGCACCTCGTCGTACAGCGACGGTGCCGCCAGTGCGCGCGCCAGCGTCTCGTAAGCGTGCGGATCACGCTTGTGCACGTTCAGCATGGCGGCGTTCTTGTTGCCGAACAGGAACTCGAGCAGCCGGTACTGCAGCGACTGGAACCCCGAGGAGCGCCCGAGAGCGTTGCGGAACGCCGTGTATTCGGACGGTGTCAGCGTCGACAGCACGTCCCACACCGTGATCAGCTGCGTCTGGGTGCGCGAGATACGTGCCAGCATTTTCAGGGCCGGATCCAGATCGTCGCGCCGCACGCACTCCAGGGCCGCGGTGAGCTCATGCAGCATCAGGCGCATCCACAGCTCCGACACCTGGTGCACGATGATGAACAGCATTTCGTTGTGCTCGGACGACAGCGGTTTCTGCGCCGCGAGCAGCTTGTCGAGCTGCAGGTACTCACCGTAGGAGAGCGAGGCACCGAGGTCCCAGTGCACCGCCTCGTCGGCGAGCTCGACGCGCTGGGACTTGTCGTACTCGCCGGTGCTCATACGGGGAGATGGTACACTGCCGGCTTACTTCCCGGACGGCCAAAAACACCGACGGCATGAGCGTCAGGGAGCCGGCATCCGCCGGCCGCCGGCCTGCGGCGTAACGACGGCCGCACACCGCGCCAGCGTATGAGCACAGCCATCATCGAAGTCCGCGACCTGGTGAAGCAGTATCCCGCCACCACCGCCGTGGCCGGGGTCTCGTTCAGCGTACCGCCAGGCATGTGCTTCGGGCTGCTCGGCCCCAACGGCGCGGGCAAGACCACCACGGTGGAGATCATGGAGGGCATCCTGCCGCCGACCTCGGGCGAGGTGCGCTATCGGGGCGAGCCGCTCGGTGCGCGCTTTCGCGAGGAGGCGGGCATACTGTTCCAGCGCACCGCGCTGCAGGACTTCCTCACCGTGCGCCAGTCGATCGCACTGTTCCGCGGCCTGTACGGGCGCGGACTCGAGGTCGACGAGGTGATCCGCCTGTGCACCCTCGAGAAGCTCGCCGCCCGCGACGCGCGCAAGCTCTCCGGCGGCCAGCAGCAGCGGTTGCTGCTCGCCATCGCGCTCGTCAACGACCCGGCGCTGCTGTTTCTCGACGAGCCGACCACCGGCCTCGACCCGCAGGCGCGCCGCAACTTCTGGGATCTGGTGCGCTCCATCAAGGCGCAGCGCAAGACCATCATTCTCACCACGCACTACATGGAAGAGGCCGAGCTGCTGTGTGACGAGATCGTCATCCTCGACCGCGGCCGCATCGTCGCGCAGGGGGCGCCGCGCCGGCTGTTGCGCGATCACTTCGCGGAAGTTCTGCTCGAGCTGCCGCGCCAGGAATTCCCCGAGCGCGCCCGGGCGCTGCCGCTGCGGATCATCGACACCAGCGACCGCGTGGAGATCACCACCGATGATCTGGAGGGCACGCTGCGCACCCTGCTGGACGCGCACGTGCCGCTCACCAACCTGCGCATCCGCCCCGCCAACCTCGAAGACCTGTTCCTCGAGCTCACCGGCACGGAGCTGCGTCCGTGATCGGCATCGGGCGCCTGCTGGCGGTGCTGCACGCGCGCAACCTCGAGTTCCTGCGCGACCGCAGTACGCTGGTGTTCACGCTGCTGCTGCCGGTGATGCTGGTGATCGGCCTGAGCTTCGTGTTCGGCGGCCCGCAGCGGCCGCTGTTCAAGGTCGGGGTACTGGGCGAACGCATCGAGAGCGACGCACACCCGTTTCTGCACGAGCGCTACGTCGAGTTCATCGCCATGCCGGAGCGCAGCCAGGCGCTGCACAAGCTGACGCATCAGCAGATCGACCTGCTGCTCGAGCTGAGTCGGCCGCCGGGGTACTGGGTGAACACCGACTCGCCCAAGGGCTACATCGTCGAGAGGCTGCTGCTCGCAGCCGCGCCCGACGCGCGACGCCAGCCGGTCAGCGGTGCGGCGCTACGCTACATCGACTGGCTGTTTCCCGGCATCCTCGGCATGAACATGATGTTCAGCTGCCTGTTCGGAGTCGGTTACGTGGTGCTGCGCTACCGCAAGAGCGGCTTCCTCAAACGCCTGCACGCCACGCCGCTCAGCGCCTTCGAGTTCCTGTCCGCACAGGTACTGTCGCGCATGACGCTGATCGTGTTCGTCACCGTCATCCTGTATGCGGGCATCGCCGCCATCATCCGCTTCCACAGCGCGGGCAGCGTGCTGCTGCTGGTGCTGCTGGCGATCCTCGGCGCGCTGTCGATGATCGCTCTCGGGCTCACGGTCGCGGCGCGCTTCTCGAGCGAGGAGCTGGTGGGCGGCATGCTGAACCTGCTCACCTGGCCGATGATGCTGTTGTCGGGCATCTGGTTCTCGCTCGAGGGCTCGCCGCGCTGGGTGCAGTGGGTGGCGCACATCTTTCCGCTCACTCACGTGCTCGATGGGGCGCGCGCGGTGATGCTCGACGGCGCGGGACTGGCGCAGATCGCGCCCAACCTGCTGTTCCTCGCCGCTACCGCGCTCGCCTTCCTGGCCTTCGGCGCCTGGTCGTTCCGCTGGCGCATCGACTGACCGCCACGCTTACCGGGGGAGACTGCACTTGCGATTCTTCAGCGACAACACCAGCAGCGCCTGTGCGGAGCTCATGGCCGCGATCACCGCCGCCAACCACGGCCTGGCGCGCGCCTACGGCGATGACGACTGGACGCAACGCCTCGACCGCACGTTCAGCGACTTCTTCGGCACCGCGGTGCGCGCCTTCGCCGTGACCACCGGCACCGCGGCCAACTCGCTGGCGCTGGCGACGCTCAGCCCGCCCTATGGGGCGATCTTCGCCCACGACGAGGCGCACATCGCCGTGGACGAGTGCGGCGCGCCGGGATTCTTCTCCGGCGGCGCGCAGCTGGCGCTGCTGCCCGGAGAGCACGGCCGTCTGGCGCCGGCGACCCTGGCGGCCGCGCTCGCTGCGCACCGCGTCGACGTGCACACCGTGCAGCCGGCGGCGCTGTCGCTCACCCAGGCGACCGAGCTCGGCACGGTCTACCGGCCCGCGCACCTCGCCGAGCTCGCCGCGCACGCGCACACCCACGGTCTGAAGGTACACCTGGACGGCGCGCGCTTCGCCAATGCGCTGGTGCACCTCGGCTGTCACCCGGGCGACATCAGCTGGCGCGCCGGCGTCGATGTGCTCTCCTTCGGCGCCACCAAGAACGGTGCGCTCGGCGCCGAGGCGGTGGTGTTCTTCGACGCCGCGCTGGTGCGCGACTTCGAGCTGCGGCGCAAGCGCGCCGGGCACCTGCTGTCCAAGTCCCGCTACGCCGCGGCCCAGCTGCTCGCCTACGTGGCGAGCGGCGTCTGGCAGCGCAACGCCGCGCGCAGCAACCGCCTGGCGCAGGACATCGGCCGCGCCGCGGGCGCGGCGCTGCTGCATCCGGTCGAGGCCAACGAGGTGTTCCTCGGCTTAGGCGTCGCCCGGCGCGAGCGGCTGCGCGCCGCCGGCTTCGAGTTCTACGACTGGGGCGCGGCGGGTCGCGGCGAAGCGCGCGTCGTCGTGTCGTGGGACCAGCCGGAACAGGACGTGCCGGCGCTGTGCGCAGCTCTCGGCCGGCTGTGAAGCGGCGGCGCTCGACGCACGGCGGTTGCGCCGCCGGCGCGGCTGCCCGATAGCGAACCGTAGAACCTCACTGCTCGCGCAGGCTGGTGGTGACCGGCAGCCGCGCCGCGCGCAGCGCCGGCAGCAGGCCGCCGACCATGCCGATGATCACGGCGATGACCAGTCCCTGCGCCACCAGCGCCGGGGTTACCTTGAAGTCGAACACCACCTGGGTGAAGTTCTGCCCGAGGGTCGACACCGACAGGTTGTTGAACAACAGGTAAGCGATCAGCGCGCCGAGCATTGCCCCGGTGAGCGCGAGCAGCAGCGCTTCGCTCATCACCGACACCACCACCGGCAGCCCGCCGAAACCGATGGCGCGCAGCGTGGCGATCTCCTTGCCGCGCGCCGCCACCGCGGCGTACATGCTGTTGAGCACCGCAAACACCGCGCCGAGCGCCATGATGATGGTGACCACCGCCGCGAGGAACCCGATCGTTTTGCGAAACTGCCTGGTCTGGCCGCTGAAGTAGTCCTGCTCGCGCAGCACGTCCATCGTCAGGCGCGGCTCGGCTGCCAGCGCGCTCTTGAGCCGCGCCAGACCCTGCGGACCCTCGAGGGCCGCGAGCACCGAGCTCGAACCGCTGCGCCCGAAGGTGGTGCGCGCGACATTGATGTCGGTCCACAGCTCGCTGTCGTGCGCATCGCCCGCGGCGAATTCCCCGACCACGGTCCACTCCGACCCGCGCATGCGTACCACCTTGCCGATCTCCGCGCCCTGGAACTGGCGCAGCACCCCCTGGCCGACGATCAGCTCCCTGAGGCCCGGCGTGAAGTTGTGGCCGGCGATGATTTTCAGCTGTGGGCGCAACACGAACCCGGTCGGCTCGACGCCGCGCACCGTGATGTTCGCACCGTTCCTGACGTCGTCCCTGCGCACCAGCTCCGCGATCACCATCAGCTCGGCCGACGCCAGCGGTCGGCCGTCGGCGCCGGCGGCGATGCCTGGCTCCTGCTTGATCAGGTCGGTCGAGTCGCGGTCGAACGCGGAATTCAGCTCCGCGTCCGACCCGCCGCGCAGAATCAGCGCCGCGTCACTGCGGCCGGTCGCTCTGAGGGTGCTCTCGAAGCCGGCGGCCATCGCCAGCAGCGCGGTGAACACCGCCACCACGCCGGCGAGACCGATGACGATGACCAGCGAGGGCGCCCAGCGCTCGGGAATGCTGCGGATGCTGATGCCGGTGATGGCGAGAGTCTGGCGCAGCATGCGGCTAGCGTCCCGCCAGGGCGTCCACGATCCGCAGCCGCCGTGCACGCAGGGCCGGCAGCAGGCCCACCGCCAGGCTCATCAGCCCGATCGCCACCACTCCGATCAGCCACACCCCGGCGTCGAGCTGCAGCTGAAACTGTCCGCCGGTGCCCTTGGCGACCATCGCCCCGCAGATCGAGGCCAGCACCAGCCCGATCAGGCCGCCGGCGAGGCACAGCGCAAACGCCTCGGCCAGCACGAAGCCGAGCACGCTCGCGTCGGAGAAGCCGAGCGTCTTGAGCACCGCGAGCTCGGGCACGCGTTCGCGTACGCTCTGCGCCATGGTGTTGCCGACCACCAGCAACAGCGTGAAGAACACCGCAAACAGGATCCAGCGCACGATCAGGCCGATGTCGCCGATCTGCTTGACGAAGCTGATGTTGAAGTCCTTCTCGGTCTGGGTTTTGGTCTCGTCCGGAGAATTCTCGAACATTGCATCGACCGTCTTGCTGATGGCCTCGGCGCGCGCTGCCTCGTTGAGCTTGAGGATAAAGAAGTTGGTGCGACCCTTGACGTTGAACTGGTTGGCCTCGTCGAAGTAATCCTGCTGGATGAACGCGAGGTTGGTACGCTTCTTCCACTCCTCGTCCTTGCCGTCGAAGATGCCGACCAGGTCGAAGACCCAGGCCTTGCTGCCGTTCTTCTGCGGATAGATGTTCGAGGCGATCGGGATCTTCTGGCCGATCTTCCAGCCGTACTGGTCGGCGAGCTGCTTGCCCACGATCATGCCGGTGCGGGTGTGCTCGAACGCCTGCCACTGTGCGTCCGGCATGAGCCACTCGGGGTAGACGTCGCGATAACGCTGCGGATCGAGGGCGAACATGATCAACGGCGTGTTCTCCTGCCAGACACCACCGAACCACTGCTGGTACGCGACGCGCGCCACCCCGGGGATGGCCTCGAGCTTCGGCACCATGCTGACCGGCAACGGCTGGGTGAAGGACACGCGCGCCTGCACCATCAGGCGGGTGGCGCCGACGAAGTCGGCACCGGCATTGAAGACCGTGTTCACCGACTGCAGCAGCCCGAACAGCAGGAATGCCATGATCACCGACAGCAGCGTCAGAATCGTGCGGGTGCGCTTACGGAACAGGTTGGCGACGACGAAGCCGCTCTTGGTCATCAGGCCGCCTGCTCGAGCAATTGCCCCTTCTCCAGGTGCAGGGTGCGCCGTGCGAACTCGGCGGCCTTGGGATCGTGAGTGACGATGACGATCGTCTTGCCGTGCTCGCGATTCAGCACCTGCAGGAGTCCCAGGATCTCGTCGGCGGTCTTGCGATCGAGATCCCCGGTGGGCTCGTCGCACACCAGCAGCTGCGGGTCGGACACCAGCGCGCGCGCGATGGCCACGCGTTGCTCCTGGCCTCCCGAGAGCTCGCGCGGCTTGTGTTTGGCGCGATCGGACAGGCCGACCACCTGCAGCGCCACCGCGACGTTCTTGCGGCGCTGCGCCGCCGACAGTCGCGTCAGCAGCAGCGGCAGCTCCACGTTGCCTTCGGCGGTGAGCACCGGCATGAGATTGTAGAACTGAAACACGAAGCCGACGTTGCGGGCGCGCCAGTGCGCCAGCTCAGCGGCGCGCAGCTGGTCGAGGCGGCTGCCGCCGACCGTGATCTGCCCGGAGGTCGGCTGATCCAGGCCGCCGATGAGGTTCAGCAGCGTGGTCTTGCCCGAGCCGGACGGCCCCATCAGCGCCACGAAATCGCCGCGCGGGATTTCGAGCGTCAGCCCGTGCAGCACTTCGATCTTCTGCTTGCCGCGCTCGTAGACCTTGGTGACGTTGCGGACTTCGACCATCGCCTCGGACATCGGGCACTCCTTTTCAGCCTCTCGCCTCGGTCACCGCCGCGCCGTCGCTCAGATTGGCTGGCGCATCGATGATGACCGCTTCTCCCGCACTGACCCCGGCGAGCACCTGGCGCAGCGTGCCGCTGCCGCCGCCGAGCTGCACATTGCGCCGCTGCGCGCGGCCTTCGTGCACCACGAACACGACATCCTGATCACCGTCCTTGCGCAGCGCCGTGCCCGGCAGCAGCACTCCCTGCGGCCGCGCCTGGCCCGCCGCCGCCGCGGCGCCCTGCCCCTGCTCGAGAAAGGATACCCGCACCCCCATGTCCGGAACGATGCGATCGTCCTTGACGTCGAGGCCGATGCGCACCTTGACGGTGGCCTTGGAGCGGTCCGCGGTCGGGATGATGGCGATCACGTGCGAGGGGATGCGCCACTCGGGGTAGGCATTGAGTACCGACTCCACTTTCTGCCCCGGCTGTACGCGGTTGATATAGGCCTCGTTGACGTCGACCTCGATCTCGAGTGAATCCATGTCGACCAGCGTGCCGATGCCGGTACGCGTGAAGCCGCCACCGGCGGAGAACGGCGAGACGATCTCGCCCAGCTGGGCGGCCTTGGCGATCACCACGCCGGTGAACGGGGCGCGCACCGTGCAATAATCCAGCTGCACCTGCGCGGCGCGCAGGTTGGCGCTGGCGAGCTCGATCTGCCGGCGTTGCGCCTCGACCGCCGCAGTCTGTGTCTCTACCTGGGTGCGCGCCTGCTCGACCGCCTGCTCGGATACCAGCTTGCGCCCGACCAGATCCTCGTCGCGCTTGACGTCGCGGCTGCTCTGCGCGAGCTGCGCGAGGTTCTCATCGAGCAGCGCGCGCGCGGAGCGCAGCTGGGCCTGCGCCTGCGCGAGCGCCGCCCGCTGGGCCGTGTCATCGAGCCGCCCCAGTACCTGGCCTTCCTTCACGTGATCGCCTTCCTCGATGAGCACCGCGGTCAGCGTGCCGGTGATCTGCGCCGACACGGTGGCTTCGCGGCGGGCGGTCACGTAGCCGGTCGCATCGAGCACCGAGGCTCCGCCGCCCCCGGCCGGCATGGGCTGGGCGAGCGCGGTGTGCACGGCGGGCGGCGCGGCGCGCGACAGACGCAGCCACGCACCGCCGGCGAGCATTACGGCGAGCACCACCACGGCGGCAGCGACCGAGCGGCGGCGGCCGCCGGCCACGGCCGGCGCGGGCTCGCTGCGGTCGATGCGCAGCTGTCCTAACAGTGCGCGCTTGTCATTCTCCGGGGACATCCTGCGGTATCGCGGCTCGAACGCGCGCAACGATAGCACCAGCGGCCGCCCATTGCTGGTCAGCCGGCGGTGATCTGCGTCATCAGGCGGCGCGCCGCCGCGAATTGCGGTGCGATCAGCAGGGCGTGCTCGAGCGCATCGCGTGCCCCGAGCGCATCGCCGTGCTCGAGCAGGTCGCGCCCCAGCAGCAGCCAGGCCTCCGCCGCGCCCCAGCCGGGCAGTTGCTCGGCGCCGCCGCGCTCGGCCTCGAAAGCGGCCACCGCGTGGCGCAGCTTTGGCAGGGCGCTCTCCGGGTTGGCGTCGCTGAGCGCATCGAGCAGCAGCACGCGCGGGTTGCCGGCGGCGAGCTGCAGCGCCCGCTCGAGATCCTTGCGCGCCCGCTGCGCGGCGAATGGCGCGTGCATGCCGCTGCCGGCGAGCGCACTGGCGAGGCACGCCGAGCGCAGCGCGAGCGCGTCGGCAAAGTCGGCCTCCAGCGCCAGCGCACTGTCGATGTTGCTGACGCAGCGCTGCGTGAGCTGCGCCGCGGACGGCCCGCGCGCCGGCGTCCCGGGCCGTGCGGCGAGCAGTGCCAGCCGCCAGTCGAGCAGCGCCGCATAGTAGCCGCGCAGCTTGTCGTGTATGTCGGTATCGCCGAGCGTCGCGCCGACGCTGCGCAGCGCCGCGGTGTCTTCGGTGTAGTAGCCGTACTGGATGCGGCTTTCGAGGTCGCGCCACACCGGGTCCGTGCCCTGCGCGTGCGCGGCGACCAGCAGCGCCGCGGCGGCGAGCGCGGCGCGCCCGCTAGCCGAGCCGGCGCGCCGCTGCCGTGCCTGTCGGTTCCGCTGCAATTCCCGCCCCTTCAGTACAATGTGCCGCGCGCATGCGAAACCATAGCACAGCCTCCGCGGCGGTCGCCGCCCCCGCGCTCATCGACATCGGCATCAACCTGGCGCACGACAGCTACGATGAGGATCGCGACGCGGTGATCGTGCGCGCGCGCCAGGCGGGCGTCGTGCAGATGGTGGTCACGGGCTCGACGCTCGCCAGCAGCGCGCGGGCGCTCGCGCTCGCACGGCAACACCCGGGCAGACTGTTCGCCACCGCCGGAGTTCACCCGCATCACGCCGCCGAGCTGAGCGCGGCGGGCCTCGCGGAGCTCGCCGCGCTCGCACGCCTCCCCGAGGTGGTCGCGGTGGGAGAATGCGGACTTGATTACTTCCGCGACCTCTCCCCGCGTGCCGCGCAGCGCGCCGCCTTTGTCCGCCAGCTCGAGCTGGCCGCCGACGCCGGCAAGCCCGTGTTCCTGCATCAGCGCGAGGCGCACGCCGATTTCAGCGCCATCCTGCGCGAGCAGCGGCGCGAGTGGCGCGGCGTCGCGCACTGCTTCACCGGCGGTGCGCCGGAGCTCGAGTGTTATCTCGGCCTGGGACTGGCGATCGGGATCACCGGCTGGATCTGCGACGAGCGCCGCGGCGGGCATCTCGCGGCGCTGATGCCGAAAATTCCCGCCGCGCGGCTGCTGCTCGAAACCGACGGACCGTACCTGCTGCCGCGCGACCTGCAACCTAAGCCCCGTTCGCGCCGCAACGAACCGGCGTATCTTCCGCAAGTCGCCGCGGCGGTGGCACGCGCGCGCGGCGAGCCGCTGGCCGCCGTCGCGCACTCGAGCACGGCCGCGGCCCGCGCGCTGTTCGCGCTGCCGGAGCCGGGGGCCGCCGGAGAATTGACATACTGATGTTTGCTTTAGTTATTGTAAACAAAGGATAACCAGCATGGATCTTCAACGGCTGCAAGCCGCGGTCGGCAGGACCTGGGACGAGTCGATCATCGAGCGCCTCGTCGCCTACGTGCGCATTCCGAACAAGTCGCCGATGTTCGATCCGCAGTGGGAGCGTCACGGTCACATGGAGGCGGCGGTCACACTGATGGCCGAGTGGTGCCGCGGGCAACCGCTCCCCGGCGCGCGCGTCGAGGTGCGGCGCCTGCCCGGACGCACGCCGTTGCTGCTCATCGACGTGCCGGGCGAGCTGCCGGGCTGCGTGCTGCTCTACGGGCATCTCGACAAGCAGCCGGAATTCACCGGCTGGTTGGCGGGACTGGGACCGTGGGAACCGGTGATCCGCGACGGCCGACTCTACGGTCGCGGCGCCGCCGATGACGGCTATGCCGTGTTCAGCTCGCTCACCGCCATCGCCGCGCTCAAGGAGCAGCGGGTGCGCCTGCCGCGCTGCGTGGTGCTCATCGAAGCCTGCGAGGAGAGCGGCAGCGACGACCTGCCGGCACACCTGGAGGCCCTCGGCGCGGCGCTCGGCGAGCCCTCGCTGGTTGTGTGTCTCGATGCCGAGTGCGGCAATTACCGCCAGGTCTGGTGCACCACCTCGCTGCGCGGCAACCTGGTCGGCACGCTGCGGGTGCGCGTGCTCACCGAGGGCGTGCACTCGGGCATGGCCACCGGCATCGCCCCGACGCCCTTTCGCATCCTCGAGCAGCTGCTCGCGCGCATCGAAAGTCCGGTGACGGGCGACCTGCTGCTCGACGAGTTGCAGGCCACCCTGCCGCGGGATCGGCGCGCGCAGGCGGCGGCCGCCGCGCGGGTGCTGGGCGAGGAAGTGGCCGGCAAGCTGCCGTGGGCGCCCGGCGTGCAGCCCCTGTCCAACGATCCCACCGAGCTCATCATCAACAGCACCTGGCGGGCGACGCTCGCGGTCACCGGAGCCGACGGCCTGCCAGCCACCGGCTCGGCCGGCAACGTGCTGCTGCCCGAGCTCGCGGTGAAGCTGTCGCTGCGCCTGCCGCCCACCTGCGACGCGGCGCGCGTCACCGAGGCGGTGCGCGAGGCTCTCGAGCGCGAGCCGCCCTACGGAGCGCAGGTAACGTTCGAGTCGGGCTCAGCGACCGGCGGCTGGAATGCGCCGCCGCTGGCCCCGTGGCTCGAGGAGTCGATCAGCCGCGCCTCGCGCGCGATCTATGGCCAGGACGCGGTGCACACCGGCTGCGGCGGCACCATTCCGTTCATGGGCATGCTGGGCGAGCGCTTTCCGCGCACGCAGTTCTTCATCACCGGCGTGCTCGGACCGCACTCCAACGCCCATGGCCCGAACGAGTTCCTCGACATCGAATACGCGAAGCAGCTCACCGTCTGCGTATCGCTGGTGCTCGCCGATCACGCACGAACGGTCTCTTCGGCGCCGGGGTCCCCAGGAAATTAAGCGTCTTGCCAGTGGTCCTAGCGCATGTCGACCATGTAGCTCGGCTTCACCGCCTCCTTGAGCCGCTGCCAGCCCTCGCGAAAGCGCGCGGTGCTCTCGGCCGACGTCTCGAAGTCGGCCAGCGGAAATTCCGCGCGCAGCGCGTCGATCATGAGAGTCCATTTGGGCAGCCCCTTGGGGAACTTGCCGCGGCGCGTGAACACGATGCGTCCCTCGACCGGCATCTCCCCCGCCACCGCCTTGACGGCCGCGATGCGGTCGTACAGCGCGCTTTGCGGATTGGTGAAGGTGAAGCGGCGCGGCCCGTCGATCACCGTCCACTCGGCCATCTGGTCGCCGCCGAAGATGTTGCCGCGCACGTCGCGCAGGTCGATGACCACCACGCCGCGCAGCGTGAGCAGCAGATAGTCGACGTGGAAGCCACCGCCCATGCCATCGGGCACCAGCCTGTTGATCAGGTGGTCGCTCGCCCCCGCGATGACCGCCGTCCGCAACGCCTTGCGCGCGCGGTAGCGGCGGTACCAGCGCCACGCCCACGACAGCCCGAAGCCGAGCACTGCGGCGCAGCCGATCAGCACCCACGCAGTCGGCGGAAGTCTGCTCAAGTCCTGCACGTTGCCCCCTCCCGCTGCAACGCCGCGCGCAGCGCCGGCAGCGTCGCGTCGATCTCCACACATTGCGCCGGACGCGCAAACAGCCGCGCGAGGCTCGGCGGCATCGGCAGCGGTCGCCCAATGAGCGGCTCGACGATCTCGCGGAACTTCGCTGGATGCGCGGTCGACACCAGTACCCAGCGGCGGCCGCGGCGCCGCTCGGGCGGCAGCCGCTCGTAGGCCTCCGCGGCGGTCGCCGTGTGTGGGCACCAGATCTGTCCGTAATCACGGTAACCGGCGCGGATACGCGCGCGAATCTCCGCATCGCTCACCGAGCAGGCGCTCACCGCGGTGCGCAGTTGGTGCGCATCCGGGAACAGCGCCAGCAGCCGTTCCATGTTGCTCGGATTGCCGACGTCCATGGCCGAGGCCAGCGTCGGCACGCTCGGGCGCGGCTGCCACGCGGCGCCCGCCAGGAACTCCGGCACGGCGCGATTGGCGTTGTGCGCCAGCACCACGTCGCCGACCGGCAGTCCGATCTGCCGCGCCCACAGGCACGCCAGTGCGTTGCCGAGATTGCCGCTCGGCACGATGAAGCTGGCGCGCTCGCCGTGCGCGCGCCACACCGCGAGGCTGGTGGCGGCGTAGTACACGCACTGCGGCAACAGCCGCCCGAGATTGATGCTGTTGGCCGAAGACAGCGCGCGGGTGGCCGCGAGCGCCGCGTCGAGGAACGCTTCCTTCACCAGGCGCTGGCAGTCGTCGAAGGTGCCGCGCACGCGCAGCGAGGTAACGTTGCCGCCCCAGCAGGTGAGCTGGCGTTCCTGGGTCGGGGACACCAGCCCCTTCGGAAACAGCACCGCCACCTCGACCCCGGGGCGCTCATGGAAGGCGGCCGCCACCGCGCCGCCGGTGTCTCCGGAGGTGGCCACGAGAATGGTGAGCGGGCGCGCCGCACCGGGCTGCAGCCGCGCGAAGCAGGCGGCGAGAAACCGCGCACCGAAGTCCTTGAAGGCCGCCGTTGGGCCGTGGAACAGCTCGAGCACCGACAGCGCACCGTCCGGCTGCAGCGCGACCAGCGGAGCGGGAAAATCAAGCGCCTCGTGCGCCATGCCCGGCAGCTGCGCGGCGAGCGGATCCTGTGCCAGGAACGGTGCCAGCAGCCGCCCGGCCACCTCGGGCAGCTCGCTCACGCCGGCGAAGTCCGCCGGCAGCAGCCGCGGCCACTCGAGCGGCACGTACAGTCCGCCGTCGGGCGCCAGTCCCTGCAGCACCGCGGCACTGAAGGGGCGCGGCGGCGACTGCGCGCGCGAGCTGCCGAAGAGAAATTGGCTACTCATCGGCGCCTCATGGCAGCAGCCGCGCCCCCGGCGAGCTCAGCTCGACCACCCAGGCATCGGTCTGAAGCGACTGGCGGGCGAATTCGTGCCGCATGGCCTCGAGCACCGCAGTCGCGCTCGCCTCGAGCGCCCAGGCGAACAGCGATGGACCGGCGCCGGAGATCGAGCACCCGAGCGCGCCGGCCTGCATGGCGGCGCGGCGCACCTCGTGAAACCCCGGGATGAGCGCCTGCCGTTGCGGCTGAATGACCACGTCCTCGAAGGAGGCGCGGATCATGTCGAGATCGTTGGTGTAGCAGCCGGAGATGAAGCCGGCGAGATTCGCCGTCTGCCACACGAAATCCGACAGCTCGACGCTCAGCCTGAGCATCGCGCGTGCCTTGGCGGTCGCGAGGAACATGTGCGGGTGCACGATCACCGCGCGAATCCCCGGCGGCACCGGGATCTGCTTGACGCGCGGATGATCGATGCCGACGGTTAGCACCAGTCCGCCATAGAGCGCGGGAGCGATGTTGTCCGCATGGCGCCCGCCACTCGCCACCGCCTCGCCGGCCATGGCGAAGCTCAGCAGCTCGAGCCGCTCGCGCGGCGCCGGCAGCAACGCGTTGGCGGCGACCACGGCGGCCACCGCGGAAGCGGCCGAGCCGCCCAGGCCGGAGCCGAGCGGAATCCCCTTGTCGATCTCCACCACGAAGCCGAAGCCGGGGTGCACCGTCTCCTGCAGGGCGAGCAGCGCCCGGCCGGCGGTATTGTCGGCGGCGTTGCGCGGCAGCTCCCCGGCGATGCCGCGCACCGCGGCGATCTCCACTCCCGGCGCGACGCGGCGCGCGACGCGCACCCGGTCGCCGAGCGCATCGACGGCGAAGCCGAGAATGTCGAAGCCGATGGCGACGTTGCCCACCGAGGCCGGCGCGAACGCCGTGGCCTGCGCGCGCGGCGCACCGCTCACAGCCGCGCTCCGAGGTACGCCGCGAGGCGCAGCAGGTCGGCGAACACGCCCCCGGCGGTGACCTCCGGGCCGGCGCCCGGTCCCTGCACGATGAGCGGATTGTCGCAGTAGCGCCGCGTGGCGAAACGCACCACGTTGTCGGTGAGCGCGATGTTGGCGAACGGATGGCGCGCCTCGAGCTCCTGCAACCCGACGCTGGCGACCCCGCCGGCGGTGAGCTTGCCGGTATAGCGCAGCACCTTGCCGCGCCCGTGCGCGCCGCTCAGCCGCGCCGCCAGGGCGGCATCGTGCTCCGGCAGGCGCGTCATGAAGTCCGCGATCGATTCGTCGGCCAGCTCGGGCGGCACCAGGCTCTCGACCTGCACGTCCTTCAGCTCCAGCGGCAGCCCCATCTCGCGGCCGAGAATGATGAGCTTGCGCGCCACGTCCATCCCGGACAGGTCATCGCGTGGATCGGGCTCGGTGAAGCCGCGCTGGCGCGCCTCACGGACGATCTCCGCAAAGCCGCGCCGGCCGTCGTAGACGTTGAACAGATAAGCCAGCGTGCCGGAGAAGATCCCTTCGATGCTGGTGACGGCGTCCCCCGTCTGGCACAGGTCGCGCAGCGTCTGCACCACCGGCAGCCCGGCTCCCACGGTGGCTTCGTACAGGTAGTGCGAGCCGCCGCTGCGGCGCGCGCTCTGCAGCTGATGATAGTAGGCAAGGTTGCCGCTGTTGGCCTTCTTGTTGGGTGTTATGACGTGGATGCCGGCCGCCAGCCACGCCGCGTAATGCGCCGCGACCGTCTCGCTCGCGCTGCAGTCCACGATGACGGTGTGCGGCAGGTAATCGAGGCGCACGTGCTCGATGAAGCGCGTCAGGTCGGCCGGGCGGCTGCTGTTCTGGTACTGCGCGCGCCAGTCGCCGGCGGTGATGTCGCTATCCGCGAGCAGCATGCGCTGCGAGCCGATCACGCCGCGCACCCGCAGGTCGAGGCGGAACTCGCGCCGCAGCCGCGGCGCCTGCGAGGCGAGCTGATCGAGCAGCACCCTGCCCACGGTGCCCGGCCCGATGACCCCGATCGACAGCGTGTGCGGCGAGAGGTACAGCCCGGCGTGCACCGCGCGCAGCGCGCGGATGGCGCTGCTGCCGGCCACCACCGCCGAGATATTGCGCTCCGAGGCCCCCTGGGCGATGGCGCGCACGTTGACCCCGGAGAAACCGAGCGCGGCGAACACCTTGGCGGCGATGCCCGGGGTGCCGGCCATGCCGTCGCCGACCACCGCGAGAATCGCCTGGTCGGGATCGATGTCGACGCTCTGGATCTGGCCTTCCTCGAGCTCGCGCTCGAACGCGGTGCGCACCACCGCCGCCGCGCGCTCGGCCTGCTCCTGCGGGATCGCGCAGCAGATCGAGTGCTCGGAGCTGCCCTGGGAGATGAGGATCACCGAGATCGACTCCTCGCGCAGCGCGCCGAACAGCCGGTGCGCCGTGCCCGGTACGCCGATCATGCCGGTGCCTTCGAGGTTGATGAGCGCCACGCGCTCGATGCTGGTGATGCCCTTGACGGGCAGCGTGGAAGTCGGCTCGGCGCAGATCAGCGTCCCCACCTTCTCCGGCGCGAAAGTGTTGCGGATCCAGATGGGGATGCGGCCCTGCACCGCCGGCGCGATGGTCTGCGGATGGATGACCTTGGCGCCGAAATACGCCAGCTCGACCGCCTCGCTGTAGGAGAGCGAGTCGATCACGGTGGCATCGGGTACGCGGCGCGGATCGGCGGACAGCACGCCGTCGACGTCGGTCCATATCTGGATCTCGCGGGCCTCGAGCAGCGCGCCGAAAATGGAGGCGGAGAAGTCGCTGCCGTTGCGCCCGAGCGTGGTCGGCACGCCGCGCCGATCGACGGCGACGAAGCCGGTAATGATCAGCATGCCGTCGAAGGTTGGCGGCACCTGGGCGCCGATGTTGGCGCGCGTCTCCGGCCACTGCACTGCCGGGCCCAGCGGACCCCACTCCACCACCACCACCCGCCGGGCGTCGAGCCAGGCGACCGGACCGGCGCGGCGCGCCCGCTCCTCGAGAAACGGCCGCAGCAGCCGCGTCGACCAGACCTCGCCGTAGCCTGCTACCAGGTCGCTGACGCCACGCGGCGAGGCGCGCGGGTTGTGCAGCGAATGCGGGCGGTGCAGCGAGCGCAATGCCTCCTCGATGTCGCGGCCGTCGGCGCCGAAAGCGGCGCGGTAGCGCTCCGCCGCCGCGGGGCTCAGCAACTCGTCGGCCAGGCCCGCATGGCGTGCGCGCAGCTGCTGCAGCTCTTCCGCGACGCGCTCGTCCTTGCGCTCGGCGAGCGCCACGATGCGCAGCAGCGCATCGGTCACCCCGCGGCACGCCGACAGCACCACGCCGAGGCGTCCCGGCGGAGCCGCTTCGAGAATGGCCGCGACTTTGCGGAAGCAGTCGGCGTCAGCGACGCTCGACCCCCCGAACTTGTGCACGACCCACGGATCGGGCTTGACCATCGAGCTGGATTTGTCAGGAGTCAAAGGCGGTGCGACTCTACTGACGCGCCCCCTGCGGTGCAACGATGGCGTGTGCGCGGCCGGCTCACCGCGTGAGGGCCTGCGGTGCGGGCGCGACTGGCATAATCGGGCCACCGTGGAAGCTTCACTCGGTCCTCTGCTGCCCTTGTTCGAGCGCGAGCGTGCCGCCGGACGCGCGCTGGCACTCGGCGTGCTCACTCACACCGTCGGCTCCACCTATCGCAAGCCCGGCGCACTCATCCTCATCGCCACCGATGGCGCTTACGCGGGTCTGATCTCCGGCGGCTGTCTGGAAGGCGACCTGCGCGAACACGCGCGCACCGTCATCGCCACCGGGCAGGCGCGCGAGGTGCACTACGACACGCGCGGCAGCGAGGACCTGATGTGGGGGCTGGGCCTCGGCTGCGAGGGCGCCATGCACATCCTGCTGCTGCGGGCTGCGCCCGACAACGACTGGCAGCCCCTCACGCACCTCGCCGCCGCCCTCGCCACGCATCGGCCGACCGCGATCGGTGTAGTGGCGCAATCGGCCGGCGGCGAGCCAGCGTGCGGCAGCCTCGCTCTGCCGGCGATCACGCCCGTGGCCGGGAGCGCGGCGCGCGCGCTCGGCGCCGAAGCGGTCCAGCAGGCGTTGCGCGCCGCCGCTGCGAGCGGCGAATGCGGCTGGCTGGAGCAGCCCGGCTGGCGACTCTTCGTACTGCCCTTGTCGCTGCCGCCGCGCATTCTGCTGCTCGGCGCGGGACCGGATGCCGCGCCGGTGGTGGACTTCGCCGCGCGGCTCGGCTGGAAGGTGACACTGGCCGACCATCGGGCCGCCTACGCGGTGGCGGCGCACTTTCCAGCGGCCGAGCGGGTGCTGCTCGCGCCCGCCGGAGAGCTGCACGCGTTGCCCGACGCAGCCGGCTACCGCGCGGCGGTCGTCATGAGCCATCACCTGCCCTCGGATCTCGCCTGGCTGCGCGCCCTGGCGCACAGCCCGATCGGCTACGTCGGCTTGCTCGGACCGGCAGTGCGGCGCGAGCGCCTGCTCGCGGAGCTCGGCGCCGATCGCAGGCGACTGGAAGCTCGCCTGCATGCCCCCGTGGGCCTGCCGCTCGGCGGGCGCAGCCCCGAAGCGATCGCGCTGGCGATCGTGGCCGAGCTTCACGCCTTCCTGCACCCGCAGGAACGAGAGGGACTGCTGCGTAGATTCAAGGCGTTATAGAATATAGTGGTATGTATCCCTTTGACGCACGTACGTCAAGAGGATAGCATGCTGCTCCGCCTATTATCTTGCGGAGTTAGCCATGGCTCAGGCTGTCTCTTCGGCTGCGATCACGGTCCTGACGGACACTCAGCTCGCGGAAGTACAGGCCGCAGTGCAAATCCCTGCTCTGTACGTGAATCATTTCAGCATAGCTGGTGCTCCGCCGGGGATCGTACGAATGAGCCTTGGGGAATCGCCAGACGGAAAAACCATGTCCTTCCGTGGCGCCTTTGCGATGACGGCCGACGCGGCATTGTTATTGGCGAAGATTTTGGTGGATACGGCCGAGCAAGTAAAAGCAGCCACAAAGCTCTAGAGCATCGGCTATGGCTGAACCTCCCTACTCAGCCAATATCAGCGCTACTGCTGGACAAGCCACTAGCGAAAGATCCGCGACGCTTCAGTACAACACGGCCACAAGCGGAGGTACGACACGCCCTCGTAAACGAAGCCGTATCAGGGAACGTAACCCGATGAGGTTAGTTACCTGGTACACCGTTAATAACACCGACATCAGAAATATCGGTGTCGCTCAAGCCGCCACGGTTGCAGCATTCTCCATAGGCACTTGGGCATTGGATAAATATTTAGATTTGCAGAAGGACATCGCTCAAGCTAACGCCAGTCACCAACAACTGAGCAACTATGTTCTCAACCTAGAGGAGGCATTCCGGGTTCTTTGGATCATTCTTTGGGTTGTAGGGGTAATCAGCTTAGTTTGGCAGAGTAGCGAATGGAGACGTATTAGGACTGAGCATGGAGAAATGACTTGGCGAGAAAGGATTAAAAAGTTGTGGACCAAGAATGTCACGCGGTAAATACCTGAGTCTTCCCGAAGCACGTAAAAAGCGACAGCTTGAGCGCTTCGCCAAAGAGCATCCGTCTGAAGGCGATGCGGATGAGCTTGAGCGGATCGTGCGCGATATGACTAAAAAGCCTGAATCAGCCGATCAAACATCACGGAAGAAGAAGTCTTCCGATGATTGAAACGGAACTCAAACTCTCGCAGGTACTTCTGCATGTGCTGGCGAGAAATGCTGCGATGAGTGCCACGGACGCTGTTCTTGAAATGCGACCAGAACCCTTCGAGGGTATTGGTATGCACGTCACCGCGCACCCATTCGCGCATGTGATTCACCGCCGCGTGCCGATAGCCGAGCTTGCGCAGCTTCTTGTAAACCCGGTATTGGTCCGAGCTAATGAACGTACCCGACTTGACGTGCTCCGTGATGAGCGGCAGCAGCGTTTCGCCTTTAACGTCGGAGACGACGCGGGTAATGACCTCTCCGCCCCGTTCGACCATGCCGAGAACGGCTGTTTTCTTCGATTCCCGCTCAATGGTCGGGCGTCCCGGCAGATTGTCTTTCCCGCCGACGTAGGTCTCATCCACTTCGACGTGGCCGGAGAGATCCCCGTCGCCGTCTACCTTGCCGATGTACTCACGGATCTTGTCGGCCATGCGCCATGCGGTCTTGTAGGTCACGCCTAACTGGCGCTGTAGCTCTTTAGCAGGCACACCATGGCGCGTTGTCGTGAACAGGTAGATCGCATAGAACCAGTACTGGAGAGGCGTACGCGTATTCTCAAAAGGCGTTCCAGCGCAGGGGTAGATGTGCCAGCCGCACAGCTTGCAGGTGTAGGCGGGGCGCTTGGTCAGCCGGTAATACTCGGTCGGTTTGGCGCACTTGGGATTCAGGCATTCCCTGACACGTCCGTAGCGCAGGTCCATGAGGTGATCGAGGCAGGTATCGTCACTCGGAAAGCGCTCGAAAAACTGCCTGACGGTAAGCTTTGCCATGGTTCTTTCCTCTTCTGAAAGAAGCATAGCAATAGGTCGTACGTGTGTCAAGGGGATACATACCAATATAGTTCATGTCGAGTGAGATTCAACTCATCCAGGAGCAGCTCCTGCTCGAGCGCCGGCACAGCGGCGCGGTCGCCAACGCCTGCGCCGCCGCGCCCGCTCACGCTGACGGGTCCGCTGCCGCGCTCACGCAGCTGCGCCAGGCGGGCGTGGATTACCTGGTGCTGGCGCTGACGGCGTTCGAAGAGCGCGACCAGCGCCTCGCCGACTATGTGCGCGACGCGCCCGCGCAGCAGCGGACGCCCGGCGAGCTCGCGCAGGCGCTCGGCCGGCGTGGCAGCAGTCGCGAGGCGCTCACACTGCTCGAGGCCGCGGTGTCGGGCCGCAGCGGCGCCTGGCGCGAGTTCGCGGACTTCTTCAACGGCTGCTGGAGCACGCGGCGCGAGGCGATCGAGGGCTCGCTCGGCAGACTGTCCACGAGCGAGTGGCGCGTGCTCAGCGGCATCGACGCCGATTCCATCCTGCAGGAGCGGCAGGCGTTTGCGCGCGTGCGGGCCAGCGTGCCGGCGGGAGTGGGCCTGGACCTGCCGGCGGCGGGCGGAGGCTGAGCGTGGCCACCGCGGAAGGCCAGGGCAGATCGGGCGATGGGCTCTATGCCGTGGTGCTCGCCGCGGGTGCCTCGACGCGCTTCGGCTCCGCCAAGCAGCTGGTGCGGGTGGGCGGCCGGCCGCTGCTGCATACGGCGATCACCCGCGCCGCCGAAGTTACCGGCAACGCGCTCATCGTCGTGCTCGGCGCCGGAGCGGCGCAGCTGGCGCCGCTGCTGAAGCACTCCCCCGGGTCCGTGGTGGTGAACCAGGAGTGGCGCGAGGGGCTCGGCAGCTCGATTCGCGCCGCCGTGGCGCGGCTGCCGGCGACCTGCAACGGTGTGCTGCTGTTGCTTGCGGATCAGGCAGCCGTCACCGCCTATGATCTCAAGCGCCTGGCCGGCACCTGGCGCAAGCAACCCTCTTACATCGCCGCGGCGCTCTATGCCGGCACCTGCGGGGCGCCGGCCATTTTCCCGCGCGCCACCTTCCGCGAGCTGGCGGAGCTGCGCGGCGATAGCGGAGCGCGCGCACTGCTGCGACGTAACGCCGATCGGTTGGTGCGCGTGCCCATGCCGAGTGCCGCCGTCGATGTCGACACGCCGGAAGACCTCCTGGCGCTCGAGGCGCCGCATCCGGTGCGGCTGCGCTAGCACTTCCCGCCCGCCCCGGCCTCCGGGTGCGGATAGTTGTCCGATTCGTCCTCATCGGTACGCACGCTGAGGCAGGCGTAGTCCTTCTCCAGCATGATGCGCAGCGCCCCCTCGGGCAGCGGTTGCTCGTGCTCGAGCGTCACCCGCTCGCTCGTGCACCACTCGCGTGCCGTGCTCTCGGGAATGCGCACCTCGAGGACGTCCTTGCGGTAGGACGCTTCGATTGCCCGCGCGGCCGGATCGCGCCGCAGGCGGTAGACCAGCTGCGCCCCCGCGCCGAACGGTACCCGCTCCTCGACCAGGCCCTGCTCGGCGAGGGCGCGGATCTCTCCCTGCGTCAGCCGCAAGCGCAGCGACGGACCCTTGATGCGAAGCTTCATGCTCCTCCTCGCACAGCGCGTGCCGACTGCAGCAGGCGCTGCGCCTGCAGCAGATGCGGACGGTCCATCATGCGTCCGTCGAGGCTCACCACGCCAGCCCCGGCTGCGGCGGCGAAGGCCGCGATCACCCGGCGCGCCTGCGCACACTCCGCTTCGCTCGGCGTGAAGGCCGCATTGATGGCGGCGATCTGCCCGGGATGTATGGCGAGCTTGCCGCTGAAGCCGTCGCGGCGCGCGTTCTCGAGCTCGCGCTGCAGTCCGGCGGCGTCGGTGAGGTCGGTGTGCACGCCGTCGACGGCCTGCACCCCGAGCGCGGCTGCAGCCAGCAGGCAGGTGCTGCGCGCGAGTTGGAACGTGAAGGTGAGTGCGCCACTCGCCTCGCGGCGCTCGAGTGCCCCGATGGCGGTACCGAGATCCTCCGCCCCCCAGGTGAGGCCGGCGAGCCGCGCCGCTTGCGGTGAGCCGCCGAGCGCAGCCGGGTACTGCGGCAGTGCCAGCAGCCCCGCCGGCGTCTCGGTGGCGATGACCAGCAGTCGTGTGCTGCCGGCAGCGCGCCCGAAACCGGTTTCCAGCGTGGCGAGATATTGCGCCACATCGGTGATCTCGTCCGCCGCCGACACCTTCGGCACCACCACCCCGTCGGGCAGCGCACCCGCGGCGCAGATCTCGGCGAGGTCCGTGTGCAGCAAGCCGCTCGCGGGCGCATTGACCCGCACCCACAGCTGCGGCCCCGCGATGCGCGGCCGCTCGCGCAGCAGCTGCCCGACGCGCTCGCGCGCCCGCGGCAATTCCGCCGGGGAGACCGAGTCCTCCAGGTCGAGGATCAGCGCGTCGGCGTCGCTGGCGAGCGCCTTCTGCTGCTTGTGCGCGCTGTCGCCCGGGACGAACAGCCACGAGCGCAGCGCCGTCGGCAGGTCCGCAGCCGCCGGCGCTGTCGCGGCGGGCGCCCTGGCGCTCATGCCGCGGGCCTCTTCAGCATCAGCGCCGCGCGGCGGCAGGAGGCCACCTCCTCGTCGCGCTGATTCCAGCCACGGTGCTCGAACACCACGATGCCGCCTTCCGGGTGCGAGCGGCTCTCGCGCTTGGAGAGCACGGTGGTCGCGGCGTGCAGCGTATCCCCGATCAGCACCGGGCGCGGAAAGCGCACCTCCTCCCAGCCGAGGTTACCGATGGTGGTGCCGTAGGTGGTGTCGTACACCGACAGGCCCACCAGCAGGCCGAGGGTGAACACGCTGTTGACGATCCGCTCGCCGAACGGCGTTCCCCTGGAGTACTCCGCATCGAGGTGAATGGCGGCCGGATTCATGGTGAGCGCGCTGAACAGCAGATTGTCGGTCTCCGTGACCGTGCGCCGTACCAGGTGCTCGAAGCGCTGCCCGACGTCGAATTGCTCGAAGTAAAGTCCCGCCACGTCCGCCTCCTCGCGCGCCGCGCTAGTGTTGCACACGCTCATAACCCCAGAAAGAGGTGCCCCAAACCACACGGTATTAGCCGCCGGCACCCGCCCGCCTATAGTCGGCCGACCATGTACCGCTACGATGAGCTGGACCAGGCGCTGGTCGATCAGCGGGTCGCCGAGTTCCGCGATCAGACGCGCCGTCATCTGGCCGGGGAGCTGTCGGAGGAGCAGTTCCGGCCGCTGCGCCTGCGCAACGGGCTGTACCTGCAGCGGCACGCGCCGATGCTGCGCATCGCGATTCCCTACGGCCTGCTGAGCTCCACCCAGCTGCGCAAGCTCGCCGACGTCGCGCGCCGCTACGACCGCGGCTACGGACACTTCACCACCCGGCAGAACCTGCAGCTCAACTGGCCGAAGCTCGCCGACGTCCCCGAGATCCTGGCGGAGCTCGCTACGGTGCAGATGCACGCCATGCAGACCAGCGGCAATTGCGTGCGCAACGTCACCGCCGATCACCTGGCCGGCATCGCCCCCGACGAGGTCGACGATCCGCGTCCCTACTGCGAGATCATCCGCCAGTGGGCCACGCTGCACCCCGAGTTCACCTACCTGCCGCGCAAGTTCAAGATCGCCGTGACCGGCTCAGCCGAGGATCGCGCCGCCTCGGAAGTGCATGACATCGGCCTGCACCTGCGGCGTGACGCGCACGGGCAGATCGGCTTCGCCGTGCTGGTGGGCGGGGGACTCGGGCGCGCGCCGGTCATTGGCGTATGTATCCGCGAGTTCCTGCCGCTGCCGCAGCTGTTGTCCTATCTCGAAGCGATCCTGCGCGTCTACAACCGCCACGGCCGCCGCGACAACCTCAACAAGGCGCGCATCAAGGTGCTGGTGAAGAGCCTCGGCGCCGAGCGCTTTCGCGAGCAGGTGGAGGCGGAGTGGCAGGCCGGCCGCGAGCACGCGGCGCTTTTGCCGCCTGCCGAGGTCGCGCGCGTGCGCGCCTGCTTCGCACCGCCCCCGTACCAGGCCCTCGCCGACAGTGACGTCAGCGCCGGGCGCGAGCCGGCCTTCCAGGCATGGTACCGCTATAACACCCGGGCGCACCGCGTACCCGGTTACCGCGCGGTGTTCGTGTCGCTGAAGGCCCATGGCGCGGTGCCCGGCGACATGAGCGCCGCGCAGATGGAGGCGGTGGCCACACTCGCCGAGCGCGTGAGCTTCGGCCTGGTGCGCACCACGCACACGCAGAACCTGCTGCTGGCGGACGTGCCGCAGCGCGAGCTGTACCGGCTGTGGCGCGAGCTCGCGCAGCTCGGGCTCGCCATGCCCAACATCGGCACGCTCACCGACATGATCGCCTGCCCCGGGCTCGACTTCTGCTCGCTCGCCAATGCCGGCACCATCAGCGTGGCGCAGCAGATCCAGCAGCGCTTCGACGATCTCGACTACCTCTACGATCTCGGCGAGATCGACATCAAGATGTCCGGCTGCATGAATGCCTGCGGGCATCATCATGTCGGACACATCGGCGTGCTCGGCGTCGACAAGCATGGCGAGGAGTGGTACCAGATCAGCCTCGGCGGCTCGGCCACCGGTTTCACGGCGCTCGGCGAAGTGATCGGTCCGTCGGTGCCGCGCGCCGAGGTCGCCGCCACCATCGAGCGCATCGTCGAGACCTATCGGGCGGTGCGCCTCGACGGCGAGCGCTTCATCGAGACGCTGCGCCGCGTGGGGCTGGCACCCTTCAGGGAGCGCGCCTATGCGGCACATCCTGCGGCAGCGTGAATGGGTCGCGGACGAGTGGCGCTACCTGGATGAGGACCCGGGCAGCGCCGCGGGCGTGCCGCTCATCGTGCCGTGGGCGCAGCTGCGCGCGGCTCCGGAGCGGTGGCGCGGCCGCGCCGGGCGCCTGGGCGCGCACCTGGCTCCCGCCGACCGCGTCGAGGAGCTCGCGGCTGCGCTGCCCGACTTGAGCCTGGTGGCGGTCGAGTTTCCCAACCCGGGCGATGGGCGCGGCTATTCGCACGGGCGGCTGCTGCGCGAGCGGCTGCAGTTCAGCGGCGAGTTGCGCGCGGTAGGTGCGGGTGTGCGCCAGGACCAGGTGTTTCTGCTGGCGCGCTGCGGCTTCGACGCCCTGGAGCTCGCCGCCGGCGAGGACCCGCACGCGGCGCTGCGGGCGCTCGGGCGCTACGACGTCGCCTACCAGCCCGGTGCCCCGCAGGTCGCACTGCGCCGGCAGCGCTTCTTCGCTCCGGGCAACTGAGCAGCGGACACTCAGCGCTGCGGCAGCAGCGTATCGGCGAACAGCGCCGCCACCTGCTCAGCGGAGTCGGCGCGGTGGGCGCGCTCGACCAGGCGCCGGTCCAGGTGCGGCGCCAGCAGCTGCGCGAATTCGTACATGTACTTGCGCAGCAGCGTGCCGCGGCGAAAGCCGATCCAGGTGGTGTGCGCCGCGAACAGGTGGGTGGCATCGATGGCGGTAAGGCCCGGATCGTGCTCGTCGATCGCCATGTGCGCCACGATCCCGACGCCGAGTCCGAGCCGCACGTAAGTCTGGATGACGTCGGCGTCGCGCGCGGTGATCGCCACGTTCGGCGTCAGCCCGGCCTTGGCAAACGCCTGGTGCAGCGAGGACGGGCCGGTGAAGCTGAACGTATAGGTGATCAGCGGCCAGGCGCCCAGCGCCTTGAGGGTCAGCCGGGAGCCGTCCGCCAGCGGATGACCTGCAGGCACGATGACGGTGCGGTGCCAGCGATAGCACGGCAACAGCGTCAGCTCGGTGAACAGGTGCTCCGAACCGGTGGCGATGGCGCAGTCGATGCGGTCGCTGCCCACCATCTCCGCGATCTGCTCCGATGTGCCCTGGTGCAGGTTCAGGCGCACCTGCGGGTAGCGGGCGCGGAACTCGCGGATGACGTCCGGCAGCACGTAGCGTGCCTGGGTATGCGTGGTACCGATGGACAGGCTCCCCTTGCCCTCGTCGCGCAGCTCGGTCGACAGGCTGCGGATGCTCTGCGCCTCCTGCAGGATCCGCATGGCGCGCTCGATGACCTGCTGACCGGCGGGGGTGATGCGCGTCAGGTTGCGCCCCTCGCGCACGAAGATCTGGAAACCGAGCTCGTCCTCGAGCAGCTTGATCTGCTTGCTCACGCCCGGCTGCGAGGTGTGCAGTTTCTGTGCCGCGGCGGTGATGTTGAGACCGCTCTGGGCCACGGCGGCGAGGTAGCGCAGCTGGTGCAGTTTCATGGGCGGCGGACCCTCATGGCCCAAGACTAACTCAAGGTGTAACCGCGCGGTGAGCCGCCTGTTACCGTTCCATAACCGCCGCGCAGCGCTTCAGAAGCAATCATTCGTTCTGGCCCGAAGCACCCGCTCGCTATAGTCGCTGCATGGGTGCAGCGGCGATGGCGGAGATCGAGCGCAAGGCGGCGGCAGTGCGCAGCCTGCTCGGCCAGGCGCTCGAGCGGCACGGGCGGCTCGCGTACGCGAACAGCCTGGGCGCCGAGGCCATGGTGCTCACCGACATCATCTGGTCGCACCTGCCGCAGATCGACATCTTCAGCATCGACACCGGGCGGCTGCACGAGGAGACCTACCAGCTCTTCGAGCGGCTGCAACGCCGCTACCGCCGCCGCATGCGCGTGATCTATCCCGATGCCGCGGCGCTCGAGCGGCTGGTCGCCGCCCAGGGGGTGAACGGCTTCTACGACAGCCTCGCAGCCCGGCTCGAGTGCTGTCGCATCCGCAAGCTGGAGCCCTTCCGGCGCGCGATCGCCGGCTTTCCGGCGTGGGTCACGGGCGTGCGGCGCGAGCAGTCTGGCGAGCGCGCGCACGGACAGATCCAGGAGTGGGACGCCGCCTACGGCCTCTACAAGATCAGCCCGCTGCTCGATTGGAGCGAAGCGCAGGTGTGGCAGTACATCCGCGAGCACCAGCTTGCGTACAATGCGCTGCACGACCGCCAGTTTCCGAGCATTGGCTGCGCGCCCTGCACGCGCGCCATCCAGCCGGGCGAGAGCCGCCGTGCCGGCCGCTGGTGGTGGGAACAGCCGGAGTCGCGCGAATGCGGTCTGCATCCGAGGAAAGCCCCCGCCACCGGCGCCCCCGCGGCGCTGTCGGCCTGACGCGCGCCGCGCCCGCCATGGACTATCTGCCGGTGTTTCTGCGACTCGAAACCCGCACCGTCGTGGTAGTCGGCGGCGGCGCGGTGGCGCTGCGCAAGGTGAGGTGGCTGCGGAAGGCCGCCGCGCATGTGACGGTCATCGCCCCGGCGCTGCATCCGGAGCTGGCGGCCTTGGCCGCGCGTGCTGAGATCACCCATATCGGCGCCGAGTTCTGCGCCGCGCATCTCGGCGAGGCGGTCGCAGTGGTCGCGGCGACCGGCGACCATGGCGTCAACCGCGTGGTGTCCGCGGCAGCGCGCGCCCGCAACATCCCGGTGAATGTCGTCGACGATGCGGACGGCTCGACCTTCATCTTTCCAGCGATCATCGACCGTGCGCCGCTGCTGGTCGCGGTGAGCTCCGCCGGACACGCGCCGGTGCTCGCGCGGCGCGTGCGCGAGCAGATCGAATCGCTGCTGCCGGCGAGGCTCGGCGACCTCGCCCGCTTCATGGGCCGCCTGCGCGCGCGGGTGCAGCGCACGCTCGCCCCGGGCGCGCGCCGTGCGTTCTGGGAGCGCGTAGCCGCGGGCCGGGTGGCGAGCGGTGTGCTCGCAGGGGACCCGGCGGCGGCGCGCCGCAGCTTCGCCCAGGAGCTGCTCACTTCGCAGCTCACCGCTGCCCCCGGCAGCGGCGGTGGCGCGCGGCTGGGCGAGGTGTACCTGATCGGCGCCGGGCCGGGCGATCCGGACCTGCTGACGCTGCGGGCGTTGCAGCTGCTGCAGCAGGCCGACGTCATTCTCTACGACCGCCTGGTGAGCGCAGCGGTGCTCGAGCGCGCCCGGCGCGACGCCGAGCGCATTTTCGTCGGCAAGGAAGCCGGCGAGCACGGCCAGCAGGAGCGTATCCACGAGCTGCTGCTGCAGCTCGCGCGTACCGGCAAGCGCGTCGCGCGCCTGAAGGGCGGCGACCCGTTCGTATTCGGGCGCGGCGGTGAAGAGCTCGAGCTGCTGGCCGCGCACGACATCCCCTGCACCATCGTGCCGGGCATCACCGCCGCCATCGGCGCCGCCGCCGCCGCCGGGGTGCCCCTCACCCACCGGCGCCTCGCGCACTGCGTCACCTTCGTCAGCGGCCACCAGGGCGCGCACGCGGAGTACGATTGGCGCTTCTTCGCCGATCCGTGCCACACCGTGGTGTTCTACATGGCCGTCTCGCAACTCCCTGCTATCGTGGCACGGCTGCGGGCCGCGGGCGCCGCCGCCACCCATCCGGCCGTGTTGATCGCGCGCGCCACGCTGCCGCAGCAGCGCATCCTGCGCGGCACCCTGGCCGACATCGCCGTGCGCGCCGCCGCAGAGCACGTCGAGGCGCCGGCGCTGCTGGTTGCTGGCGCGGTCGCCGCCTTCGATGCCGCGAGCCTCGCTGCCGTCCTCGAGCTGCCGGAGGCGGTGCAGGCAGCTTCGGCGTGAGCAGCGCGAGCGGCTTCGTCGCCGCTATCGGCAACACGCCGCTGCTGCGGCTGCGCGCGGCCAGCGCCGCGACCGGCTGCGACATCCTCGGCAAGGCCGAGTTCATGAATCCCGGCGGCTCGGTCAAGGACCGCGCGGCCGGCGCCATCGTAACGGCGGCGGAAGAGCGCGGCGAGTTGCCGCCCGGCGGTACGGTCGTCGAGGGTACCGCCGGCAACACCGGCATCGGGCTGGCGCACGTGTGCAATGCCCGCGGCTACCGCTGCGTGATCGTCATGCCGGACAACCAGTCGCCGGAGAAGTACCGCCTGCTGGAGATGCTCGGCGCCGAGGTGCACAGGGTGCCGGTGGTGCCCTACAGCAACCCGAATCAGTACCAGAAAGTCGCCCAGCGCCTGGCGGCATCCCTCCCCGACGCCATCTGGTCCAACCAGTTCGACAACACCGCCAACCGCGACGTGCATGCGCGCACCACCGGACCGGAGATCTGGGCGCAGACCGGCGGCCGCATCGATGCGTTCGTCGCCGCCACCGGCACCGGTGGTACCTTTGCCGGGGTGGCGCTGTCGCTCAAGGCGCGCCGCCGCGACATCCGCTGTGTGCTCGCGGACCCGCCGGGCAGCAGCCTGTTTGCCTGGGTACGCACCGGAACACTCCAGGCCACCGGCAGTGGCTCGATCACCGAGGGCATCGGCATCGGCCGTGTGACCGCCAACCTCCAGGGTGCGCCCATCGACGACGCGGTTCACATCGAGGACCCCGACAGCGTGCGCTGGGTCTACCGGCTGCTGCACGAGGACGGCCTGTTTCTCGGCAGCACTTCCGGCATAAACGTGGCCGCCGCGGTGCAGATCGCCCGCGAGCTCGGGCCCGGACATACCGTGGTCACGGTGCTGTGCGACGGCGGCGACCGCTACCAATCGCGGCTGTTCAACCGCGAGTGGCTCGAGCAGAAGGGCCTTGCCGCGCACGCGCCGGCACCACCCGCGCGCGCGCCGATCGAGCTGCGCACGGCCCTGGTCGCCTGACGCTGCGCTGCGGCGCCCGGGGCGCTGCCGCGTCGGGGTAAGCGGGTCTGGCCGCGGCCAAGGGTGCCATGAGAGAGTTCGCGCGGTAACAATAACCCGCGCCTCCTGAGCCCTTCGCATGAATGATCCCTTGAGCGCCGCCGAGCTCGACGCGCTGCGCCTGAGCCTCGAGGTCGCGGCACGCAGCGTCGCGATCAGTCTGCCGCCAGCGGTGCTGGCAGCGTGGCTGCTGACCCGCGCCCGCTTCCCCGGGCGCATGCTGCTCGATGCCTTCGTGCACCTGCCGCTGGTGTTGCCGCCGGTCGCGGTCGGCTATGCGCTGCTGCTGCTGTTTGGCGCACATGGTCCGCTGGGCGCCTGGCTGCGCGAACGTTTCGGCATCGCGCTGCCCTTCACCACGGGCGGCGCGGCGCTCGCGACCGCGGTCATGACCTTCCCGCTCATGGTGCGCGCCATCCGCGTGTCGCTGGAGAACGTCGACCGCGGCCTGGAGGAGGCGGCGCGTACCCTCGGGGCGCACGCGCTCGATCGGTTCGTCTCCGTGACGCTGCCGCTGATGCTCCCGGGGATTCTCGCCGGTGTGGTCACGGCCTTCGCCGCAGGGCTCGGCGAGTTCGGTGCGGTGATCACCTTCGGTGCGAACATTCCCGGCGTCACGCGCACGCTGCCGCTCGCGCTCTACACCGCCATGCAATCCCCGGCGGTGATGCGCTGGCGCTGCGGCTCGCGGTGCTGTCGTTTGCGCTTGGCCTCGGGGGACTTCTGGCCGCGGAGCTGCTGGTGCGGCGCGTGCGGCGCTACCTCGGCCGCTAGCGCCCGCCGGCCCTCCCCCGATGCGCACCCTTTACGTATCGCTCAACAAGCACCGACCGGGCTTCGCGCTGCAGGTGGAATTTGCCGCGCCCATTCCGGGAGTCATTGCGCTCTTCGGCCGCTCCGGCAGCGGCAAGACCACCCTGGTCAACATGATCTCCGGGCTGCTGGCGCCGGATACCGGTGAGGTGCGGCTCGACGACGAGGTGCTCACCGACACGCGCCGCGGCATCGCCGTGCCGCCCGAGCAGCGCCGCATAGGCTACGTGTTCCAGGACGCACGTCTGTTCCCGCACCTGACGGTGGCCGGCAACCTGCGCTACGGCGCGCAGCGCGCGCGCGGCGCGGTCACGATCGGCTTCGACGAGGTGGTCGCGCTGCTCGGACTCGAAGCGCTGCTCGCACGCCGGCCGCGCCGGCTCTCCGGCGGTGAGCGCCAGCGCGTCTCGCTCGGGCGGGCACTGCTGTCGCAGCCGCGCCTGCTGTTGCTCGATGAGCCGCTGGCCTCGCTCGATGTCGCGCGCCGCGAGGAAGTGCTCCCCTACCTCGAATCGCTGCGCGATCGGCTGGCGATCCCGATGGTGTACGTGAGCCACCAGTTCGAGGAGGTGCTGCGCCTCGCCACGCACCTGGTGCTGCTCGATGGCGGCCGCGTGCCGGCGCACGGCACGGTGAGCGAGATGAGCCTGCGCCCCGAGTTGCAGAGCATCATCGGTCCGGACCTGGTCGGCGCCGTCATCGAGGGGGTGGTCACGCGCTTCGATCCCGCCCTGGGCAGCGCGGAGCTCGCCGTGGGGCGCGGTACGCTGCAGGTGAGCCTGAGCGGCGTCACCCCCGGCGCGCGCGTGCGGCTGCAGCTGCTGGCCCGCGACGTGATCCTCGCCACGCAGCCGGTGCAGGGATTGTCGGTGCGCAACGCCCTCGCCAGCACGGTGATCGCGATCGACGACGACGAGCGCGGTGCGGTGCTGGTGCGCTGCGACGTCGGCGGCAGCATGGTGCTCGCGCGCATCACGCACGCGGCGCGGCAGGCGCTCAATCTTCGCCCCGGCGATGCCGTGTGGACGCTGGTGAAGGCGATATCCACCCGCGGGCACACCTTCACGGTTGCGCCTGCTCGCTGACCATGGTCAGCACGTCGTAGTTGGCGACGGCCTCGTCGTGCTGATTGGTGATGGCGGTATCCCAGCGCACCTCGCCGTAGCCGGCGCCGGCGCGCAGCGATTTCTCCTTACAGGTAAGGCGCACCTTGATGCGGTCGCCGGGCTTCACCGGCTTCAGGAACCGCAGCGCGTCGATGCCGTAATTGGCGAGCACCGGACCATAGGGCGGGTCGACGAACAGTCCGGCCGCGGCCGACACCAGGAAATAGCCGTGCGCCACGCGGCCACCGAACAGCGGGTTGCGCGCAGCCTGCGCCTCGTCCATGTGCGCGTAGAAGCGGTCGCCGGAGATTTCCGCGAAGCGCTCGATGTCCGCCACCGTCACCGCACGCTCGCCGGAGTGGAACGTGTCGCCGAGGGCAAGCGCTCCGAAGGGCTTGCGGAAGGGGTGGGTCCCGGGGTCGAGCTCGCGGGCTCCCCGCACCCAGCGATTGCCCGCGGCCGTGACCACGTCCGGTGTGCCCTGCAGCGCAGTACGTTGCATGTAGTGCATCAGTGCGCGGATGCCACCCATTTCCTCACCGCCGCCGGCGCGCCCCGGGCCGCCATGCACCAGGTGCGGCAGAGGCGATCCGTGCCCGGTCGACTCCTTGGCGCAGTGCCGGTTCACGACCACGATGCGACCGTGGTACGGGGCGAGGCCGAGAACCAGCCGCGCTGCGAGGCCATCATCGGCGGTGAAGATCGAGCCCACGAGACTGCCGCCGCTCGCGCGCGCGAGCGCGATCGCGTCCTCGGGGCTGCGGTACGGCAGCAGCGTGCACACCGGGCCGAACGCCTCCACCGAGTGGATCGCGCGGGCGCGCCCCGCATCACGGCAATACAGCAGGGTCGGCGCCATGAACGCGCCCCGCTCGGCATCCGCGCCCAGCGGCTGCACCCGTCCGGCCCCGCCGCAGACCACTTCCGCCTCGCGGGTGAGGCGGTCGAGCTGCTCGAGCACCTCACGCCGCTGGCTGAGCGAGGCCACCGGTCCCATGCGCACGTTCTCCAGACGCGGATCGCCCACCACCACCTTGCCGAGGGCGGCGCGCAGCGCGTCCAGCACATCGTCGAGGGCCGCCGCGGGCACGATGGCCTTGCGGATGGCGGTGCACTTCTGCCCCGCCTTGACGGTCATCTCGCGCACGACCTCGCGCACGAACAGCTCCAGCTCCGGCGTGCCGGCGGTGGCGTCCGCGCCGAGTATCGAGGAGTTGAGGGAATCGGTCTCGGCGGTGAAGCGCACCGAGTTGGCGATGACCACCGGGTGCTGGCGCAGCTTCAGGGCGGTGGCGGCCGAGCCGGTGAATGACACCACGTCCTGGCAGGTGAGATGCTCGAACAGATCCCCCACCCCGCCGCAGATCAGCTGCACCGCGCCCTCGGGCAGGATCCCCGCCGCCACGATGCGCCGGAAGACGCGCTCGGTGAGATAGCTGGTCTGGGTTGCGGGCTTGACGATCGCCGGCACGCCGGCGAGCAGTGTCGGTGCGAGCTTCTCCAGCATGCCCCACACCGGGAAATTGAAGGCGTTGATGTGCACCGCGGCGCCTTCGAGCGGCAGGCACAGGTGCTGCCCGACGAAGCTGCCGCCCTTCGACAGAGCCTCGACCGCACCATCGAGGTAGACCGTGCCGTTGGGCAGCTCGCGCGTGCCCTTGCTCGCGTACACGAACAGCGTGCTGATCCCGCCGTCGATGTCGATCCACGCGTCGCCCTTGGTGGCGCCGGTCGCGTAGGAGAGCGCGTAGAACTCCTCCTTGTGATCGGTGAGGAAGCGGGCGAGCCCCTTGAGCAGCGCCGCGCGCTCATGAAAAGTGAGGTGGCGCAGATTGCGGCCACCCACCTCACGCGCATAAGCGAGCATCGCCTGGGCGTCGAGGCCGCTCGCGCTGGCGCGGGCGATGACCTCCCCGGTGGTGGCATCGCGCAGCACCACGCCCTCATCGAGCCCGCTGTGCCACTGGCCGGCGACGAAACTCTGCAGCTGCATGACTTACTCCTGGCTGACGATCCGTCCGTCGATGCGATAGGACCGGCCGCGAAACAATGCGATCCGCTCGCCGCGCTGGTTGGCGACGACGATCTCGTACAGGCCGTTGCGCCGGGTACGCCACAGCTCGCTCGCCTCGGCGGTCAGCTCATCACCCTCGCGCGCCGCCGCCAGGTAGTCGATCGAGGCCGCGGCGGCCACCGTGACGTCGTCGTACGAATTGCAGGCAAAAGCAAACGCGCTGTCGGCGAGCGCGAACACGATGCCGCTGTGACACACGCCGTGGCCGTTGAGCATGTCCGGGCGCACGCGCATGGCGACCCGTGCTGCGCCAGGCGTCATCGCCTCGAGGCGCATGCCGAGCGACTGCGAGGCGCGGTCGCGTCCGAACAGCGCCCGCGCCGCACGCTCCGCGGTGTCCCGGGCCGCTGCAGCCGGGTCGCTGGTATCGCTCATGGAGTCGCTTCCCGCACCCGCTGTTGCCCGCGCACCCGCCGCTGCTCTAGCGGCCGGAAAAGCGCGGCGCGCGCTTCCCGGTGAAAGCCGCCACCCCTTCGGCGTAGTCGGAGCTGCGGCCGAGCTCGCCCTGGTAGTCCCGCTCGACCTCGAGTTGCTCCGCCAGCGTACGGCCCATGCCCTCGTAGATCGCCTGTTTGGTGCGCGCGAGGCCGCGCGTCGGCGCGGCGGCCAGCGCCTGCGCCAGCGCATCGACCGTGGCGGCGAGCTCCTCGTCGTCCACGCAGCGCCAGATGAGGCCCCACGCCGCCGCCTGCTCGGCCGGGAGCTTCTCCCCGAGCAGCGCCAGGCCAAGCGCACGGGCGGTGCCGACGAGCCGCGGCAGCACCCAGGTGCCGCCGGAATCGGGAACCAGTCCGAGCTTGCAGAAAGCCTGCACGAAGCTCGCCGAGCGCGCCGCGATGACGAGATCGCAGGCCAGCGCGATGTTGGCCCCGGCGCCTGCGGCCACGCCGTTGACCGCCGCGACGACCGGTAGCGGCAGCGCGCGCAGGGCCAGCACCAGCGGCTTGTAGTTCTGCTCGATCGAGGCGGCCAGGTCAGGAGCCGCCGCGCCGGGAGCGACCGCCCGGTCGTTGAGATCCTGCCCGGCGCTGAAAGCCCGGCCAGCCCCGCTCAGCACCAGCACACGTGCCGGCGAGCCCGCCAGCGCCGCGAGCGCCGCGCGCACTTCCGCGTGCATCTGCGAGTTGAAGCTGTTGAGACGCTCGGGTCGGTTGAGCGTGAGGCGCGCAACGCCTGCGGTGATGTCGAACAGGATGGTTTGGTAGCTCACACGCTGCGCCGCCGCATCACTTCTCGTCGTAGTCGAGCTCGAGCGGGCCGCTGGTGACGCGCGACTGGCACGCGAGCACGTAGCCGGCTTCGACTTCCCACTCCTCGAGCGCGTAATTCTGCGCCATCGCCACCGCGCCGCGGACCACCTTGGTACGGCAGGTGGAGCACACCCCTGCGCGGCAGGAGAACGGCAGCTCCAGTCCAGCCCGCGCCGCCGCCTCGAGCACGGTCTCATCGCCCATGCTCATGGTGAACGAGCGACGGCGGCCGTCCATGATGACGCTGACCTCGGCCAACGCGCCATCCGCGGCCTTTGGGACCGGCGCGGACGTCGCGGCGGGCGCGGCCGGCATCGCGTCGGACGACTCCTCGCCCCCCGCGACCGTGAAGTGCTCGGCGTGCACGCGCGCGGCATCCACGCCGAGCTCGCGCAGTGCCGTGCTCACCTGCACGATCATGTCGCCCGGACCGCACACGAAGTACTCGCGCACCTCGCTCGGCTGGAACAGTGCCGCGGCGAATTGCCGCACACGCGCCGCATCGATGCGGCCGTTGTACAGCTCGACCTCCTGCGGCTCGCGGCTCATGAGGAAATGCAGCGCCAGCCGCTCGAGATGGAGGTCCTTGAGCGACAGCAGCTCTTCGAGGCACATGGCGCGGTTGCTGCCGCTGTTGCCGTAGAACACCATGACGCGCGGACCCGGATGCGCCAGCAGCGCGCGCGTGATGGCGATCACCGGAGTGATGCCGCAACCGGCGGCGAACGCCACAAACAGCGCCGCCGCCTCTCCCGGGGCGCTGCGCGGGGTGAAGCTGCCGTTGGGCGGCAGCACCTCCAGCCAGTCCCCGGCACGCAGCTGCTCCGCCAGGTAGCGCGACATGCGTCCGTGCGCATGCACGCGCGGCACGATGCGCAGCGGCCACTCCCCCGGAGCGTTCACCAGCGAGTAGGTGCGCCGCGTGTCCTCGCCGTCGACGGTGGCGCGCAGCACCACGTGCTGCCCGGCACTGCCGCAGTACTCGCTGCGCAGCGCCGCGGGCACCTCGAGCGCCAGCGCCACCGCGTCCTCGGCATCGGGCGACACCTGCGCGACCTGCAGGGCGTGGAATTTCAGCATCTCACAGGCACTTGAAGTAATCGAACGGCTCGCGACACTCGCCGCAGCGGTAATGCGCCTTGCAGGGCGTCGAGCCGAATTCGCTCAGCCGCTCGGTTTGCCGGCTGCCGCAGCGTGGACAGCTCACCGCCGCGGCCTGCCACAGGCGGCGCGGGCTCGCGACCGCCTCCTCAGGCGGAGCGATGCCGAAGGCGCGAAGTTTGCTCCGTCCGGCAGCCGTCAGCCAATCGCTGCTCCAGGGTGGCGACAGCACCTCCTCGAGAATCGCAGCGGCAAAGCCGGCGCTGTCGAGCGCCGCACGCACCATCGTGCGGATCAGCTCGGTCGCGGGGCAACCCGAATAGGTCGGCGTGAGGCCGACGCGCACCCGCCCGTCGGCCTGCTGCCACACGTGCCTGACGATCCCTAAGTCGACGATGCTCAGCACCGGAATCTCCGGATCGGGCACCTTCTCGAGCACTTCCCAGACGTGCTGCTCCCGATCGGTTGGGTCGGCAGCGGCGCCGGCGGCGGGGCTGCCGGGCAGGGGGTCGGATACGGCGCGCGGCTGTCCGCTCACCAGCGCGCCCCGGGGTAGGTGCGCGGCAGGTGCTGCATCTCCGCCAGCATGTGGCCGAGGTGCTCGCTGTGCGCGCCGCGCTTGCCGTGCCACGGATACGGCTGCGCGGCCGGGCGCTGCAGTGTCGCCGCGCGCAGCTCCTGCTCGATGCGCGCCGACCAGCGCGCCGCGAGCTCCGGCAGAGCGGGCGCGATACCCGCCGCGCGCGCGCGCTCGTCCACCTCATCGGGCGTGAACAGCTCGTCGGTGAAGCGCCACAGCTCATCGAGTGCCCGCTGCACGCGTTGCCGGCTCTCCGCCGTGCCATCGCCGAGGCGTATCAGCCAGCCGCTGCTGAAGCGGTGGTGATAGCGCGTCTCTTTCACGGCCTTGGCGGCGATGGCGGCGAGCCGCGTGTCCGCCGAAGAGCTGAGCGCCTGGTAGACCTCGAGCTGCCAGTTATCGAGCAGCCACTGGCGCACGATGGTGTGGGCAAAATCGCCGTTGGGCTGCTCGGCGAGGGTCAGGTTGAGGAACTCCGGCGCATCGCGCAGGAACGCCAGCGCGTCCTCATCGCGCCCGGCACCCTCGAGCTCGCCGGCGTAGCCGAGCAGCAGCCGCGCCTGTCCCACGAAGTCGAGGGCGAGGTTGGCAAGCGCCAGCTCCTCCTCGAGCGCCGGCGCGTGACCGATCCAGGCGCCGAGGCGTTGGCCGAGCACCAACGAGGTGTCGCCGAGGCGCAGCACGTAGCGCAGCCGCGCGACCTCGAGCGCGGTACCGCCGGCACGGAGCGAGTCCTGCGGCTCGGTGGCGCTCACAGGTTCTTTACCTCCTCGGGAATCGCGTAAAAGGTGGGATGCCGGTACACCTTGTCGCGCGCCGGCTCGAACAGAGCCTCCGCCTCGCCCGGGTCGGAAGCCGCGATGTCCGCGGAGCGCACCACCCAGATGCTCACCCCTTCCAGGCGGCGGGTGTAGACATCGCGCGCGTGCTCGATGGCCATGCGCACATCGGCCGCATGCAGGCTGCCGACGTGCTTGTGCTCGAGCCCGGAGCGCGAGCGGATGAAAACCTCGAACAGCGGCCAGTCGTTGCTCATGCTGTCACCTCTTGAGCGGCTAAGCGACCTGCGAGGTGCGGACGCCCTCTTTCGCGGCATGCGCGGCGGCCGCCTCGCGCACCCAGCGCCCCTCCTCGTCGGCCGCGCGCCGCGCCTCGAGGCGCTCGCGGTTGCAGGGACCGTTGCCCTTGAGCACCGCGTGGAACTCCTGCCAGTCGATCGGTCCGATGAAGAAGTGCTGCGTGCCCTCGTCCCAGCGCAGCTGCGCGTCCGGGATGCTCAGGCCGAGAAACTGTGCCTGCGGCACGGTGATGTCGACGAACTTCTGCCGCAGCTCATCGTTGCTGAAGCGCTTGATCTTCCAGCGCATCGACTGCGCGGTGTGCTTCGAGTCGGCATCGCTCGGACCGAACATCATGATCGCCGGCCACCACCAGCGAGCGAGCGCGTCCTGCGCCATCGCGCGCTGCTCGCGGCTGCCGCGCGCGAGCGTCAGCATGATCTCGAAGCCCTGACGCTGGTGAAAGCTCTCCTCCTTGCAGATGCGCACCATGGCGCGCGCATACGGTCCGTAGGAGCAGCGGCAGATGGGAATCTGGTTCATGATCGCCGCGCCGTCGACCAGCCAGCCGATGGCGCCGATGTCCGCCCAGGTGAGCGTCGGGTAGTTGAAGATGCTCGAGTACTTCGCCGCCCCCGACAGCAGCTGGCGGAACATCTCTTCGCGCTCGATGCCGAGCGTCTCGGCGGCGCTGTACAGGTACATGCCGTGGCCGCCTTCGTCCTGCACCTTGGCGATCAGCACCGCCTTGCGCTTCAGCGTCGGTGCGCGCGTGATCCAGTTGCCTTCCGGCAGCATGCCGACGATCTCCGAATGCGCATGCTGCGAGATCTGGCGGATGAGAGTCTGGCGATAGGCTTCCGGCATCCAGTCCTTCGGCTCGATCTTCTCCTCGGCATCGATGCGCGCCTGGAACCGTACGGCGCGCTCCTGGTCCGCGCCGGCCGCCGCCGGCTGCGGCTTACTTTCGTTATCGAGTGCCTGGGTGTACATGCTGGCTCGCCCCGCGCGCCTGCGGAAATGACACAAGGCTATCACATCCGCGACGTTTTCCGTGTCACAATTTCCCGTCATGAGACGCAGCCCCGCCAGGCGCCGCGGCGCGGGTAGGCCCCCCGCGGTGGCCGCGCTGCTGCGGCGCTTTGGCGCGCAGCGGCCGCTGCGCGGCGGCTCGCTGCTCATCAGCATCTTTGGCGACGCCATTGCGCCGCGCGGCGGCGCCGTCACCCTCGGCAGCCTCATCCGCCTCGCCGCGCCCTTCGGACTCACCGAGCGGCTGGTGCGCACCTCGGTGGCACGGCTGGCGCGCGAGGGCTGGCTGGTGGCGCGCCGCGCGGGACGGCGCAGTGAGTACCGCCTGACGCGCGGCGGGGCGGCGCGCTTCGCCCAGGCCACACGGCGCATCTACGGCGCGAGTCCGCGTCGCTGGGACGGGCACTGGACGCTCGCGCTGCTGACCGGGAACGCGCGCCGCCAGGCGCGGCTGCGCGAAGACCTGCGCTGGCTCGGCTTCGGGCAGCTGACGCCCGCGGTGCTGCTACATCCGGGATGCACCCGCGCGCAGGCACGCGCCTGGCTGCGCAGCGTGCCGGGCGCCCGACACGCGCTGCTGCTGTCGAGCTCGAGTGGCCAGCTTGCCGCAGACCGCGCGCTCACCGCGCACGGCTGGGATCTGGCCGCGCTGGCCGCCCGCTATCGCGGCTTCCTCGCGCAGTTTGCCCCCGTGGCCGCCGCGCTCGCCGGCCGCGAAGTGCCCGCGGAGACGGCCTTCGTGGTCCGCACGCTGCTGATTCACGAGTACCGCAAGATCCACCTGCAGGACCCGCTGCTGCCGCCGGCGCTGCTGCCGCCGCGCTGGGTCGGCGCCGCGGCCTACGCGCTGTGCCGCCGGCTGTACGCGCAGGTGTTTGCCGCCGCCGAGCGCCACCTCTCGGGTGCGGCCAATCGGCTGCAGCGGCCGTTGCCGGCGCTGAGCACTGCGGCGCGCGCGCGCTTCGGCGGCATCGGGCGGGCGGGGGCTAAGCGACGCTAGCGCCGATCGATCACGCGCCGCGCCTTGCCGGCCGAGCGCTCGAGGGCTCCAGGGTCGCACACCCGTACGGTGCTGGAGATCCCGAGCAGCGATTTGATGGTGTGCTCGAGCTGCTGCTGCAGCTGCAGGCGCAGCGCGCGCTCGGCGGCGAGCTCCGGGCGGCATTCGACGCTCACCATGAGCTCATCGAGGTGTCCGGCGCGGCTCACCTCCAGCTGGTAATGGGGCGCGAGCGCCGCGATCGGCAGCAGCAGCTCCTCGAACTGGCTGGGAAACACGTTGACGCCGCGGATGATGAGCATGTCGTCGGTGCGGCCACTGATCCTTGCCATGCGACGCATGGCGCGCGCGGTCGGCGGCAGCAGCGCGCTCAGATCGCGCGTGCGGTAACGGATCAGCGGCAGCGCCTCCTTGCTGAGCGTGGTTAACACCAGCTCGCCGCGCGCGCCATCGGCGAGTACCGCGCCGCTCAGCGGGTCGACGATCTCCGGATAGAAATGGTCCTCCCAGATCACCGGGCCGTCCTTGGTCTCGACGCACTCGCTCGCCACACCCGGTCCCATGATCTCCGACAGCCCGTAGATGTCGAGCGCATCGATGCGCAGCCGAGCTTCGAGCTGCGCCCGCAGCGCCTCGCTCCACGGCTCCGCACCGAACATCCCGGCGCGCAGCGAGGTGCGCCCCGGATCGCGCCCCTGGCGCAGGAACTCCTCGGCGATCACCAGCATGTAGGAGGGAGTGACCATGATGAGGTCGGGCTTCAGGTCGCAGATGAGCTGCACCTGCTTCTGCGTCTGGCCGCCCGACATCGGCACCACCGTGCAGCCGAGCAGTTCCGCCCCGTAGTGCGCCCCGAGCCCGCCGGTGAACAGCCCGTAGCCATAGGCGATGTGCACCAGGTCGCCGCGGCGGCCGCCGGCGGCACGGATCGAGCGCGCCACCAGCACCGCCCAGGTCTCGAGATCGCGGCGCGTGTAACCGACCACGGTGGACCGGCCGGTAGTGCCGCTCGAGGCGTGGATGCGCGCCAGCTGCGCGCGCGCCACCGCCAGCATGCCGAACGGGTAGCTCGCGCGCAGATCCTCCTTGCCGGTGAACGGGAAGTGCGCGAGATCGGCGTGCCTCCTGAGATCCGCCGGGTGAACGCCGGCGCGCTCGCACTTGGCGCGGTAGGGCGCGCTGTTCTCGTAGGCGTGGCGCACGGACCATTGCAGGCGTTGCAGCTGCAGCGCACGCAGCTCATCCGCGCTGGCACGCTCGATGGGCTCGAGATCGCGGTCGCGCGGCTGGCCGGACATGCTCGCGTCCTCGGGTTACGCCCGCCAGGCGCTGAGCGTCTGTACGAAGATCTGCAGGAAGTGGTTCGCCTGATGCCCGTCCATGACGCGGTGATCGAGCGTGAGGGTGACGTAACAGCGCGGCCGCACGACGATCTTCTCCTCATCGCCCTCATCCACCACCACCGCGCGCTTCTCGAGCTTGCCGACGCCGAGAATCGCCGACTGCGGCTGGTTGATGATGATCGGTGCCGCCAGCAGGCTGCCGCTCACGCCGTGATTGGAGATCGTGAAGGTGCCGCCGCGCACCTCCGGCGGTGACAGCTCGCCCGCACGCGCCCGCCGCGCCAGCTCATCGATACCGCGCGCGGTGGCGAACAGGTCGAGCGACTGTGCGTCGCGCAGCACCGGCACCACCAGGCCCACGCCTTCCACCGCGGTGGCAATGCCGATATGCACCGTCTCGTAGATCTCGAGCGCGCTCTCGGTCCAGCGGCTGTTGGCTTCCGGTACCGCACGGATCGCCGCCACCGCCGCCCGCACGAAGTAGGCGGTAAGGGTGAGCGGCACCGCGCGCCGGGCGAAGTCCTCGCGCTGCTGCGTGCGATCCTGGAGCACCGCACCGAGATCCGCCTCGAACACCGTGGTCACGTGCGGCGCGGTGTGCAGCAGGCTTTGCGTCATATGCTCGGCGATCCGCCGCCGCACCGCGCTATGCGGGACGCGGCGCACCCCAGCCACGGCCGGCGCCGGCGCCACGGCGCGGGGCGCCGGCCCCGCCGGCGGCACACCCGGTGCGGCGGCGCTCCCGGGCTGAGCTGCGCCAGCGCGCTCTGCGGCTGCGCGCAGCACGTCCTCGACCGTGATCCGTGCGCCGTCGCCGCTGCCGGACACGGCGGCGGCATCCAGGCGATGCTCCGCGAGCAGTCGCCGTACGGCGGGGCTGAGCGGCACGGCGTTGCGCCCGGGCACTTGCGGCGCGCCGCCCGCATGCCCCGCGGCCGCGGGACGCGCCATCCTGACGGCCGCCGCGCTATCGGCAGCAGCTGCGGGCGTGGCGGCCGTCGCGGTCGTCGCCGCAGCGGCGGTCGCCCCGGCTTCGAGCCGCCCGAGCAGCTCACCGGGTGCGACCTCGTCCTGCTCCTGCTTCAGGATCTCGCGCAGCACTCCGGCGGCGGGGGACGCCACTTCCACCGTCACCTTGTCGGTCTCGAGCTCAATGAGCGGCTCGTTCTCCGTCACGGCCTCGCCCACCTGCTTCAGCCATCGCAGTACCTGCGAGCGTGTTCCCTCGGTCTGCTCCGCCGGTGCCCTGATCTCGACGGCAGTGCCCACGGCCTTAGCTCACAGACTCGCCAGGCGCTGAATGGCCTGGCAGATGCCGGCGACGCCCGGCAATGCCGCCTCGAGCAGCACGGGGCTGTGCGGGCTCGGGATGTCGGGCATGGCCAGGCGCTCGATCGGTGCCTCCAGAGTGAAGAAGCTGCGTTGCGCGAGGGTCGCGGCGATCTCCGCGCCGAACCCGGCAGTCAGGTTGTCCTCGTGAACGATCAGGCAGCGATGGGTCTTTTCCACGGACCTGCGTACGGCTTCCCAGTCCCACGGTGAGAGAGTACGCAGATCGAGCACCTCCGCGTCAACGTGCGAGTGGGCGGCGGCGAGCTCACAGCGCTCGACCATCGCTCCCCAGGTGACCACCGTGACCTCGCTGCCGCTGCGCACGGTGCGCGCCTGCCCGAACGGCACGATGAACTCATCGCCCGGATACGGCCGGCGCGCCCAGGCG